>ERZ827524.2765-NODE-2765-length-11600-cov-3.247553_pt1 | contig 11600 bp, 10 predicted proteins | sample MGYA00519702_ERZ827524 | MGnify/ENA primary metagenome ERZ827524 (study PRJEB31778, sample SAMEA3449341) | human gut metagenome | biome: human gut; feature: human-associated habitat; material: faeces | place: United Kingdom | collected 2010/2012 ...
ACTAATTTCGTTTAAATATAATTTAACAATATCTATGTTTTCTCCTTCATAATTTATAATATTCTCTTCAAATTCTTTATTATCTTCTCCATATTCTTGAATTTTAATATTATTCATCATACAATATGATTCAATAATTAAAATAATTGTATCATTATCAAATATCTTATTAATTTCGCCTTTTGTTATAATATCTAAATCATTATTCACTATTATTTTTATTGTTTCTGATAACAATAAATTTTCATCAATTAATTTCATTGTTATATCTGGATTAGGTATGTAATTAAGTTTTTTAAATATTTTTTCTATTGTTTTAAGATTTTCTATTGAATCATTATAACTTTTACATTCTTTAAATTCTTTATCTATTAGATTATTTATTACTACAAAAGATTTATCAAAAACCTTATTTACATTTTTAGTTTCTTCCTTCTTCATATTAAAACTCCCTTGATTTATATTTATTATATCATGAATATATTATTTTTTTAATTATAAATAAAAAAACATTTAATAAATGTTCTTCATATTCTATATGGACTTATCTAATTTTTGAAGCCTATTCTTATATCTTATTGGTTCTAATTTTTTAATAGTTCCATCATTTGAAACAGATATTTCTGGAATGTATATTCCTGTTTTAAGTTCAATATAATCCGCAATTAATCTTCTATGACAAAATTCATTAACGGATTCATGACAAAGAAGAATTATATTTTCACCAAACTTATTTTTTAGTGTCATTAGTAATGCATCGACATCTAAATCTTTTAATCTAATATCATAATAACTTTTAATATATTCATCTTCTATTTCTTTTCTATAATTAATATATTCTTGTTTCATTAATAAATCTTTTTTTAGTTCTAATAATTTTTTATACTTTTCTGAATAAGGAACATATGTTACAAGTTTTGGAGCAAGTTTTTTATATGCTGGCCCAAAGTAGTTCCATGCGTTACCTCCATCACCTGTTACTGACACTGTATTACCACATTTAACATCTTCATAACTACCTGTACCTAAAATAATTTTTTTAGCATCTTCCATTGTCATAATTAATCTCCTTTCCATAATTATAGCATAAAAAAGACTCAGAATAAATCTTATTCTAAGCCTTTTTTTCATATTTTAGTCAATATTAATTGTTCTTCATTCTATATCTTTTTACAGTTACATCATCATTTTTATATGATTCAAGTGAATTAGCATCAATAAAATAGTCTCCAACATTTCCTGGGTATGTTGACATCATAAATCCTTCACGCCATCCATTTTTATGAATATCTTTACCAATTTTTATTCTATTAATTATTGAATTTAATTTGTCAAATTTAACATATCCTCCGTTTTCTATTTTTGCTAAAAGTACATTTTCTTTATACATTTCATAATTATATCTAAAAAATCCATAAGATTCATCTACATCATTTTTTAACGTATCATTGATATATGTGCACTTTAGTATTGTACCAGTATATAAACCCTCTAGTTTCATTTTAAACCTCCATTATTTTAATTTTTCAAGTATAATTGCAAGTTCTTTCTTTTCGTTTTCTAATTTTATTTTTTCTTCTTCAACTAAATTCTTTGGAGCATTATTAACATATCCTGGATTAGATAATAATTTTTCTCTTCTTGCAATATTACTTTCTAAAGTCATTTTTTCTTTTTCTAAAGCATCTTTTTGTTTTTTATTTTCTTCTTCAGATACTTCATAATAATAAGTTAATTTAGCATTTAATTCATTTGTATTTGACTCTATTGTTACTTTGCTATATTCACTATTTTGTACTTCATTATTTAATTTAAGCATATTTTTAATAATTTTTTCAGCACTTGAATTATTACATTCTAAACTATATTTAAATTCTTTTGGAATATTATTTTCTTTCTTTGTAATTCTTGATTTTGTAATAAAGTTTCTTATTTCTTCCATTAATTTTATAGTATCATCAAAGTTTAATTCTTCATTTACTTTTGGATAAGAACTAATCATAATACTTTCTGTTTCTTTTACTGGAAGCATACTATATATTTCTTCAGTTACGAAAGGCATAAATGGATGAAGTAATTTTAAGATATTTGTTAATACGTATAAAAGTGTACTTTTTGTTGATTCATTATCCATATTGAACTTAGAAAATTCTATATATCCATCACAGAAATCATCCCAAATAAAGTTATATAGTTCTGTTCCTACATTTTGGAATTCATATTTATCCATATTTTTTCTGGCTTCCTCCAGCTCTTCCCTGGTGGCATTCTCCGGCGGAATGAAAATCTCGATCAGCTCATTCATCAGATCTCCGTATTCTTCCTCATGCTCCATGGTAAACAGGTTCATCTGATTTTCCATGTGGTCACTCAACTGAGACGGATTGATATCCAATGCGTCATCCATAAACATCCGATAGAATCGTCCGTCCGGACCTTTGTTTTTCGTAATGACAAACTGGTACTTGTCCTTTCCGAAATCCAGACGGCTGATGATCCGGTTCAATTCATCTTTTTTCTGATATGCCTCTTTGATTGCATAACGAATCTTGGATACAAAATCAACTTTAAAGTGTTCCACTGCTGCTCTCGCCTGTTCCTGTGCTTCTTCCCTGTATTTTTCCAGGTTATCGCACTCAAGATTTGAAAGCTGCTTTTCGTACACGTCATTGTCACGGATCGTTGCAGAATAGGTTCTGTTCGGATATTTTCGAAGATATGCACTCCTTGCTTCTACCAGTTTTTCATATGCTTTTTCCTGCGCATCTTCCAAAGGCTGTTTTTTCTTGATACGTTCCCGCATCAGGTACTCATAATTGCGGCTCTGTCTGCCCTCCAGATACTCCTGAAATTCCGGCTCATATTTTTCTCTGTCCTGCTGCCGGAATTCATTTTCTTTCTGCACTAACTGTTCATTAAAATCTACCTGCATGTTCTGGAATCGTTTTCCGTTTTCCTGATGATTCCAGATGGCTTTCTGAACTGCCTCAATCTCTGCTTTCTTTGCTTCCTGCTTCTGCTGGATTTCCTGTTTCTGCTGCTCCCACACCAGAACGGATTCCTCTCGCAGCTTCTGCATTGTATCCAGAAGCCTGGCCTTTTCTGCCTCCTTTGCAGGAATTTTCTGCAGATCAGACAGCCATTGTCTGTAATCCTCCAGAGGCTGTGTCAGTCCTTCCAGCTGAGAGATCCTGCGGATTTCTTCCAGCATTTCCTGCAGTGGAATCCGTTCCTCCTGAAGACTCTCACATTTTTCTTCCAGACGGCGGATTCTCTGACGCATACTGGTTTCACCGATATATGCCCGCCTTGTATAACTTTCCGGGTTGATGTGCTGCAGACGATACCCCTGATACAACATACAATCTGCTGTGATTCCGATGGTCTGTTCACGAAGTTCATCAATTCCATCACATTTGATCACATTTCCAAGGAAGAAATCAAGATACGCCCGGACATACTCTTCTTTCGCCAGCACCTCCTCTGCCAGAGAACCTGCCTTTGCCTTTTTATCACTGGAAAGGACCTTCTCTGTATCCAGCACTGCTGCCCGTGAAAACCGCTTCTTATCCATTCCCTGATAAATTTCCATGGCATCTTTTACATAGTTCGGTTCCACTACGAGCAGAAGTTTATTATTGCCCATATATCCCTCGATCGCATTATGCCATTTTTCATCTCGCACATCCAGAAGATCTGCAAGGATCTGTACCGGAACAAGCCTGCCACAACGCTCCTGCAGCCGGGTACGAAGCTCATATTTTGCTTCCTCCACTTCCTTCGGATATGCCTTCCTCCCCTGCTTTAATTCCTTTAATTCCTCTCTTGCATCCTTTTCTTCTTTCTTAATGACTCTTAACTTTGCTTCTGCATCCTTCAGATCTTCCCCCAGTTCTTCCCGAATCTGTACAAGGCTTGTCTGAAGCCGCTTCAAAGTTTCCTCATCCAGTGCCACAGTTTCAAATTTTTCAATATCCCAAAGCGTCTGATTCGGAGTCACATCTTTTGATTTCCATGCTGCAAGCCCTGCTGCTGTCCTCTGCCATTTTGCACGGCTCAACTGCAAATGCTCCAGCATCTCATTCACATTTCCAAGCTTCTGTTCCAACGCAGAATACCCACTGTTGGCGATCCTTAACAGCACTTCCTCATACTGTCCCTGGACTGTCTGCTGCTTTGTCTCCAGTTCTGCTTTTGCCTGCTCCTGCCGACCGATATCTTCCTGACTCTCTTTGATCTTATCCAGCAGTTCCTGCAGTTTCGCCTCCAGTCGTAAGATTTCCAGCCGGTCGATCTGATACTGATCATTTTCAACTTCCTTCACCTGGGTCTGATACACGGCATATCTGTCACGGATCTCTTCCAAATGCCGGATCTCCTTCAGCGTCTCCTCGATCTTGCTCCGCATTCTTCCATACTGCATCACACTTTCCTGCAGATCCTCAATATGGATATCCTGCTCCATACAAATATATTCTTTCACAAAATCTTCCAGCTTGATATTCATCTTAAACGGGATTGCACGCTTAAACAGCCGTGGAAATTTTTCCATATCCAGCCCGCCTAAATAAATGTCATAAAGCTGCTTGCGGAATCTTTCATTACTCGGCCCACAGTAAAAGTCCGTCGTACTGAAATTTCTCTGCAAATATTCCCGGATCTCTCCTGTTGTCAGACACCGCTTATCTGCCCGGTAATCATTTTCCAGAAGCCCGCCTTTGTGCCAAAAGAAAAGACGGCTGATCTCATTTGTAGCTGTCTCTACATCAAATACAACCCCGACGCACTGACTCTGCCGGCTTTCCGTTTCTGTAAATTCCAGCACGATCGTACTGGAGAAATTTTTATTTCTCAAATACTGGGACTCATTGTTCTCACCAATGTTCACCATTCCCCGCAGATACTCGATCAGTGACCGGTCTGAATCATCCGCAGCCGCCTTATTAAAAAATCCTCTTCCGTCTGTATTCGCATACAGAACAAGCTGCATCGCATCGATCACGGTTGACTTTCCACTTCCTGAATGCCCTGTAAAGAAATTGATTCCTTCGTGAAAGCTTAATATTTTTCTGTCTATATAATGCCAGTTATTCAGGCATATCTTCGATAGTGCCTTGAACTGCTGTCTCGTCTCCACTGTATTCCTCCTCACTGAACGTACCTAAAAGTTCCCTTACATCATCACCCACAAGAACGGTATTGATACACGGATAAATGACCATCCTCGAATTTTCATCCAGCTCTTCCATGACATCCAACGGCTCTAAAATCTGATACTTTTTCAGCAGTGCGATCGTCTTACGCATTTCCGTCGGAGACGGCATCCCGGTCAGAATATGAAAATCTCCTGCCTTTCCATTGATCATCCCGAGTGTCACCACCACATGATTGCTCGATGATACACTTGCCATCTGCTCATCATAAAGGATCTTCAGAATCAGAATATAGATCGTTGCAAGCCTTGAAAGCTTCTCTCCCCATAATGCTTCTTCCTGAATATAGATCAGCCCCATATGCACATTCTGTCGGAGTGTGATCCCCGCAATCCGGAAATATTCTTTCAGGAAATCCAGATGCCGGTCTGCAAACCGGTACTCCCTCACCGGAACCATCCTTCCTGCCCGGCGGTCATATTTCCTTTCCAGCAGAAATGTCTGACGCAGCAATAACTGGATCAGGTCTCTCATATCATCCTGCTCTTCCTCATTTAGTAAATCATAATATTCTATCATCAGGGCCTCCTCTGTATAAATTTCAGATCCGGATAACGATACCTGCCGTTCTCCACCATCCTGTCTTCTTCATTCAACGCAGCATATTTGCTGTTCCGACGTGTACTGTAATCATACGCAAGGATCAGTTTTTCAAAATCCTCATCCGTCATATCCTTCATTGCCCCTGCATCCATGATATCCCCGGTCATATGAGCCTGGATAAATTCTTCGATCTCCGCCCGGCTGTATCGCATCTGAATCCGGTTCATCTTCAGTACCTCTTCACGGTTCAGATCTTCCGTCTCCTCTTCCGTTTCCATCTTACTGATGAAATCCGTCCGACTCTTTCTTCTCTTATACAAAGATTTCTCTGACAGGATCTCCAGATAAGAAAGATTCATCCGTTCCGCTGTCTTCCGCAGCTTCTCCTCCTTCTTTACACCGTTCTCCTCTGCCGAAATCCGATTCAGAAGCTGTACCACCAGCCCCTTTGTATCCGTCTCACCGCTGAGCAGATAGTTCAGACGTGTCACCGTGGCACGCACGTATTTTGTATGCTCTTTATCCATATTGGCAATCCGGTGTTCAATATCATCAAATCCACGCTCAATCTGATCCAGGATCTCCAGCACATCTTCTTTCTCATCCCCTGCAGCTTTCGCTCTTGCACGCACGCTTTCGATCCATTCATCATTCTCCCGCATTTCCCGGAGACATTTCTTAATATCCATCTTGTAAATATAAAAATTATCCGAAGTCTTAAGAATATGATATTTCTTCCGCACAACCTCTTCCACGTATCCGTCCAAATGCTCCCGAAGCAGTTCACCATACGTCTTCTTATCCAGCAGCCGCTCAAAAAACTTATCCATATTATGAAGCATATCCTGCAGGGCTTTGTTCAACTTCTTTGTATTCACCAGGGCAGTCCGCAGCATATTCAGGTTGACTTTCGGATTATTCTGAAATGAATACAACGTAGCATAGACATTCTGAATATAAAGATCCGTCTCTTCCAGCTCCTGCGAAGACAGCTTCTCAAATGCCTCAATAAAAATCGCCGCATAATCCGGGATCACGATATTCGTTGTCAGTGAAGTATAATCTTCAATTTTTTTTAACCAGCCCGTCTTCACCAGCCAGTTCAGAATCCGGGAAGAAGTAGTCTCCAGCAGATCCAGCTCCGTCTCTGACTCCTCACGCTCCAGCCTGATCCTCTTCTGCGTATTCATATCATTTAAGATCTGCAGGCAGACTTCTCTCGTCAGGAAATAATTGCTGTACTCATATTCCTGATTAATGCACAGCAGTGATTCTATATAAATTTCTCTATTCACCGAGCGGAATAAGCTCCAAAATGTATCCGGGATTTCATAATGTGACTGCATACTGACTCCTTACTGTCTTTTTCTTTACCGCCTTTTCTCACGTCGTTCTGTTTTTTTATTATACCACAGATTCAGCCCGCCTGCCTGACTACTTTCTCTTTCCCCATCTCTGCATCACAAGCACATACACGACTGCCGCCCCGGTACTCGCCATGGTTGCCAGTATCCCTCCGCCTATGATCCCTGCCGGATCAGCACTTCCATACTGACTCCTGTAAGCAATAACATTGACCGGGATCAGTTGCAGCGAAGAAATATTCAGGATCAGAAAGATACACATTTCATCTCCTGCCACCCCTCTTTTTCTCACTGGACCAAAAGCTCTGCCAAGTCTTCTGTCCTCCTCCAGCTCTCCCAGTGCTTCCATGGCTTTCAGTCCTGCAGGAGTTGCCGCCCAGCCAAGTCCAAGAATATTTGCAATGAAATTGATTGCGATCTGTTCATTTGCTTTATTTCCCACCGGAAGCTGCGGGAAAAGGAACCGGATCACCGGACGCAGCTTTTCCGCAGCCTTTTTTACAAGTCCCGCTTTCTCCGCAATCTCCATGATCCCACACCAAAATGCCATCACTCCCAGCATCGTAATGCACAATGACACTGCATCTTTTGACGAATCCAGTGCCGCATTTGTCAGCTCCGGCATTTTCCCGTTCCATGCCCCGAAAATAATTCCGATCAGGATCATCCCCGCCCACAGACCATTTAACAACTTTACGCCCCCTTTTTCTTACGCTCTTGTGTCATTATTGTGCATAGTTCCACATATACGTTTCAACCACATCGAACGGTGCAGGTCCTACACTCAGCACTGCCCGGTGAAACTCTTTCTGACTGAAATCCTCTCCCATTTTTTCCGCCCAGCATTTCTTCAATTCCAGAAATTTGACATATCCAATATAATATTTCAGATAATTGCCCGGTGAACCAAGGATCAGATCGTAGATTTTCTGTATCGTTTCTGCATCTGAAATTCCGTATTTTGCAAAAAAGGCTGTCGTATCTATCCTGCTCCAGCCATCATAATGGATTCCCATATCTGCCAGTGCATATAATGCAAGGATCACGGAACCATTTTTCTGCAGGATCGTAGCCTGTTCTTTCGGAAGTGGTGTCAGATAATAACTACACATTTCCGCATAAGTTGCCCATCCCTCCACATAACCGCCAAAATTGAAAATACTTCTGACTGGATCAGGATCTGTACTTTCATAAAAGATTGTCTGATATAAATGCCCCGGATACCCTTCATGGGCAAGCGTTGTGAAGAGCGACAGATCATCCCGCATCTGCCCCTGATTGATATAGATCACATTTTCCCTGCTGTTGTCGATTGCAGGAATCATATAAAAAGCCGGACTTAAATGTTCTTCCATTTCCTTCGGAACATACTTGACTTCCAATGTAGTGTCCGGTGTCTCCGGGAATGCTTTTTCTATCCCATCCGACAATTTTTTCAGGATCAGTTCCGCTGTCCCCTGCTTCATATCTGCCGCAGATTCTTTCGCTTCTTCCACCTTTGCCCCCAGTACGCCCTCCATGGCAGTAATGTCATCTTCCATCTGTCTGCGTGTCAGTTCTTCCAACTGCACGATCGATTCCTTCGTTCCCACGGACTGGTCCACCAACACCTGATAATATTCCTGCCCCTGTGGCAGCCCGCACAGACCTTCCTCATTTTTTCCTGTTCCTTTCAGTTCACGTACTGCTGCCATCAGCCTTTCATAAGCAGGACAGACCACTTCTTCTATAACCTGTGCATTTTTTTTCGTATACTCGCCCATCTCCTCTTCCGTAAATTTTCCGCTTTCCCGCATCCGCTCCACAAAAGTAGAATAGAGATAATTTCCGTTTCCCATATCCAGAAATGCCTGACATTGTTCTATCACTGCATCTGCCAGTTTCTCTGACATAAAAAGTCCTTTCTCCGATTTTCCCCGCTCAAATGCAATTACTTCATCAAAATAATTTCCTGTTGATCTCATCAGATCCAGGTATGTATCAGCATCCTCTTTTTCATAAAACCGGTATTCCGAAAGCACTACCGGAAGCTGGGTCTGCACACCGCTGACTGTACCAAGAGGTTCATCATACCACAAATACTCTGCACTTCTTTCTGCACTGTCCAAATAAGATTGCAGAACATCATAAGTGATCTGGTTTTCCACACTTAATTTATTTTTTTCAAAAGTTATCAACGCTTTCTCCATATTTTCCACACCGGCTTTCACCGCCTGTTCATCCGTGACCACTGTTCCGTAAACTGCAGGAGCGGATTCGATCCCATATTCCTGCGGATACTTTAATGTATAATGCAGACTGACTGCATTTGCCGATACTTCACTACAGAACACTTCCCTCGTATATGCTTCAAATCGTTCATCCTCACTGACTGAACTCCCTGCCTTCCCATTTTCATCTGCTATTTCTGCACAGCCGCCAAATCCCAGCACAACTAAAAAAAGCCCTGCCACACAGATCTTTCTCATCCTCTGCATGGTACAGCTCCTTTGTTCCTCTTTCTTTTCCCAGAATCTCATAGAACACTTCCGAACCATTTTCTTTCATTTTATGTATCGCCCTGGCCTCTTATTCCATCAGTCTTTGCATTGGTATATTACATATATTCAAAAGAAATACATATATATCTACTAATTGCCCCATAATAGAAAGAGGACACCCCTTGCACATTCTTCTCTACATCTCCAACTACTTTATCCCATTTCTGATCCTTTCCATCATCATCTGTGGACTGACTGCAAAAATTGATGTCTATGAAACCTTTATCACCGGTGCAAAAAATGGCTGCCGTACCGTCATCCGGCTTGTCCCGACTCTGATCGGACTGATGACTGCAACGGGAATCCTCCGGGCATCCGGGTTTCTCGACGTGATTTCCTCTTTCATCGGAAAATTCACGAATTTGATCGGATTTCCCGGAGAACTTGTCCCTCTTTCCATTGTAAAAATGTTCTCGTCCTCTGCTGCCTCCGGTCTGCTTGTTGATCTCTATAAAACTTACGGAACTGATTCCCGGATCGGACTCATCGCCTCACTGTCCATGTCCTGTACCGAAACCATTTTTTACACTATGAGTGTCTACTTTATGACTGCCAGGATCCGCCATACCCGTTATACGCTTCCCGGAGCTGTTTTTGCAACCTTTGCCGGACTCGCCGCCAGCGTCCTGCTCGCAGGTTACTATTCCTGATTTTCATGATTCATAACTCCCAACACCGGTCAATCAACAACACATCCATTCAAAACCATTGTTTACATATTCCCTTTGTGCTAAAATTATGCTAACAAGATTTCTATGGATGGAGGCATGATGATGTCTGATATAATGTTTGAACACCTGACCAAAACTTATCCCAACGGATTCATCTCCGTTGATGATGTTACTTTAAAAATTCAGGACGGAGAATTTGTCGTATTTCATGGACCGAGCGGCTGTGGCAAGTCCACGATTCTTCGGATGATCGGCGGACTGGAAGATATCACATCAGGAAAGATTTATCTTGGCGATGAACTGCTCAACGATATCCTTCCCCGCGACAGAAAACTGGCAATGGCATTCCAGAATTATCTGCTTTACAAATATCTGAATGTCTATGAGAATATGGCTCTTGGTCTCCGGCTGAGAGATTTTCCGAGAAATGTCATCGACAGCCGTGTCAACACTGCGGCACAATTCCTCGGAATCTCTGATATTCTTCATGAAAAGATCAAAAATATTTCTGATGCAGAAAAGCAGCGGGTCGCACTTGGACGGGCGATCGTCTGCCACCCGAAAGTACTCCTTGTTGATGAAGATTTTGCACATCAGAACGATGATCGACGTCATGAGATGCTCAGCGACATCTTACGCATTAACAGAGAACTCGGCGTAACCGTCCTGTATGTGACAAATGACCCTGAAGAAGCTCTCTCTCTGGATTCCCGCATTATTTTCATGAGAGATGGCAAGATCGAAGAAGATCGCAAAGCATAATAAAACTGCATCCGCAGGAACATGCAGCCAGCTGATTATTCCAGCTCCTGAATCTTTCCTGCGGATGCAGCTTTTTACTCTTTTATCTTTTCAAGGTAATTATAAACTTCCCTCTTCTGCATCCCCCGGTCTTTTGCGGTCTGCTTCATGGCATCTTTCCGGTTCATCCCCTGTGCGAGATAATGTTCCATATGCTCCTCAATGCTCATCTCTTCCCAGCGTGCCTGTTCCTCCTGCCGCATCTCTTCTCTGCTGCGTCCCTCGATCACCAGCACACATTCCCCTTTTGGATCATTTGCTTCGTAATAAGCCACCGCTTCAGGGATGGTTGTCAGAAATGCGGTCTCGTGCTTCTTCGTCAGCTCACGGCAGATGGTGATCCGCCGGTTGCCAAGGGCCTCACGCAGTTCCAAAAGCGTGCGCAGCAGCCGATGCGTGAAACGGTTCGGCCAGATGATCCTCGACGTCCTCACGATCAACCTGGTCGTACCGATGATGTTCGCTTAC
>ERZ827524.2770-NODE-2770-length-11558-cov-2.943754_pt1 | contig 11558 bp, 10 predicted proteins | sample MGYA00519702_ERZ827524 | MGnify/ENA primary metagenome ERZ827524 (study PRJEB31778, sample SAMEA3449341) | human gut metagenome | biome: human gut; feature: human-associated habitat; material: faeces | place: United Kingdom | collected 2010/2012 ...
GCCTGCTCTCCGTAATAACCTGCATTATCGGAACTGCAATTTGTTATCTCTGCGGTACGGTTCAGTATTGTTTTGTTGCCGACATCGGATTTATAGCGGCTCTTGCAGCCTGCGTAATTCCATTTATTCCGCTTGACATGTTAAAATGTATATTCGCCGGTATTTTCGGAACAGAGCTCCGGAGAATTCTTCGTCGGGCGGGCTTTAATCCCGGAAAAAAGTACAGAGATAATTCCGTAAGAGATGAACACGCAGAAGCAAAAAGCTTCAGAAAATAAAGCTAATACAACTCGCAGATACAAAAAATACCGGAAAGCAATTCTGAGAATATGCTTGCCGGTATTTTTTATTGATTTTCATTGATTTGTCCGAAGAGCTCTGCGGCCGTGCCTTTACAAAAAACAGCCTTTTTTCAGCCGAAGTATTCATAGCTGACCGCGCCGGTTTTTCTCCACATCGGAGGCAGCTCTACCTTTGTATCAATGATACCGCCGCTTCCGCGCACATGAGAAATACGAATATCGCCGTGCGGCGTCGGATAACTGCCCTTAACATAATCAAGGCGCCCAAGATGGGGAACAATGTCGACACTTCTTGTCCCCGGTGACGTTACTTTTACGCCCAGCACTGTCTGCGCAAGATACGGAACGGGGCCTGACGCCCAGCCGTGGCAAAGGCTGTGACGGAAGCCAAGATAACAATATGCACCGAAGTCGCCGTGAATATCTCTTTTGCCATCAGGAACGGGCTCGTCAATACGACCGGAATTTTCCATCCAGTCGATATTGAAATCCTCCCAGAAGGTCGTCGCACCCATGTCAAGCATTCCGCCCCAATACTGTTTCATAGCTTCTATCGCACCGTCATAATCGGCAACAGTCAGACCGAGTTCCGCAACGGAGCCGAACATACCGTCCGACAAAACGCCGCGCAGTTTGCCTTTTTTGATATTTATGCCGCCGAAAAGAGTCGAACCGTCAAGCGCAACGGGAACGACCGCACCCGCAAACACGTTGGTTGCGGCGGTAACTATTTGAATGGGCTCTCCCCTGCCGATATCCACTTGGCAAACAACAAGTTTATCAGCATTCTCGTGTTTTTGAATATCAAGTATTTTTCCGACAACGCAGTTTTTAATGATATCGGAAGACTTTTCGTAGCCCGTGACCTCCGTGCCGGTCATGCACATTTCGTGAACGAAAGTTTTTTCATCCACATCGACCGGAGTATACTGTCTGAGCCATTTATATGAAACGTTCATTTTCGTTTAACTCCTCTTTATCAGAAATTGTTCAGAAAGCGCAGATCGTTATCAAAGAACATACGGATATCGTCTATCTTGTAACGGAGCATAACAAGTCTTTCAAGCCCCATTCCGAATGCAAAGCCGCTGTATTTTGTCGTATCTATGCCGCAGCCTTCAAGGACTTTCGGATTGACCATGCCCGCGCCGCCTATTTCTATCCAGCCTTCGCCTTTGCAAAACTTGCAGCCCTTGCCTCCGCAGCGGAAGCAGGAAACGCAGATCTCCGCCGAGGGTTCGGTGAACGGAAAGAAATCGGGACGAATTCTTGTTTTAACATCATCGCCGAAGAGTTTGTGAACGATGGTTTCGAGAGAGCCTTTCAAGTGAGCCATTGTGATGTTTTCGTCAACAACAAGTCCCTCTATCTGATGAAACATCGGCGAATGCGTCGCGTCTATCTCGTCTATTCTGTAAACTCTGCCGGGAGAAACTATTCTGATGGGAGGCTGCTGCTTTTCCATCGTTCTGACCTGAACGGACGAAGTCTGCGTTCTGAGCAAAACTTCGGGGTTGAAATAGAACGTGTCCTGTGTATCTCTTGCGGGGTGGTATTTGGGAATGTTGAGTTTTTCGAAATTGTATCTGTCAAACTCGACTTCCGGACCGCTGACAACGGAAAAGCCCATGGAAACGAATGCGTCCTCGAACTCTTCGAGAACCATATTCAACGGGTGCTGTTTGCCCACGGGAATTTCTTTGCCCGCAAGCGTAACGTCAACCCTTTCTTCTTCAAGTTTCTTTTTCAGTTCGGCTTCGCGGAGTTGCTCTTTCTTCTCCTTTATCGCTTCTTCGATGTGGGAGCGAACTTCGTTTGCTATCTGTCCGATAACGGGTCTTTCCTCTTTGGAGAGTTTTCCCATCTCGGAAAGGAGCGCCGTAACTTCGCCTTTTTTGCCGAGGAATTTGACACGGAAAGATTCAAGTTCGTCCGATGTTTCGGACTTTCCGATATTTTCTTCCGCATCGCTGCGCACTTTCATAAGTCTTTCTTTCAAACTCATCTTATCACCGTCTTTTTCATTGCCGTCGCACGCGCGCACGCCGCGTCGGCGTATATAATCATAATTACATATTATATTAACACACAAGCAACGGTTTTTCAATAGGTTTCAAAAAATGTTCAATCATCTGCTGTTTTTTTGAATAATCAAAGCCGCTCAACTCAAAATATTCCCGAAAAAACTTTTTTGGAGGAAAACGGATTTGAAAGCCATTATTCTTGCGGGCGGTATGGGGTCAAGACTTATGCCCGTTACCGCAAAAATCCCGAAGCCGCTTGCGCCCGTTGCGGGCAAGCCGTGTATTTTTCACACATTCGATCTTCTCAAAAAGAACGGGATAACGGAGGTCATCGCAACCGTGCGGCACGGCAGCGCGCAGATAAGAAACGCCTGTGCGGACAGAAACATTGTTTTCATCGAAGAAAAAGAACCGCTCGGAACGGCAGGCGGCGTAAAAGCGTGCGAGGGACTTGTTGACGGAGATTTTCTCGTGATAAGCGGAGACGCGATAACTGACATCGACCTCGGTGCGGCGGTCGCTTTCCACAAGGGACACGGCGGTGCGGCGACGGTCGTTCTGAGCGAGGTCAAATCGCCTTTCGAATACGGTGTCTGTCTGACGGACGATGACGGGAAAATAACCGACCTTGTCGAAAAACCCGGTTGGGAGCGGGCATATTCGGGAACGGTCAACACGGGAATATACGTCTTTTCGCGCGAAGTTTTTGATTTTATCGAATACGGCAAAGAGCAGGATTTTGCCAAAGACGTTTTTCCGCGCATGATAGCCGACGGAAAGAACATTTACGGTTATCGGGCGGCAGGATATTGGTGCGATATAGGCTCGACGGGCTCTTACCTTTCATGCAACGCAGACGCATTGGCGGGCAAAGTGGGGCTTGAACCCTCCGAAAACAACAAGGTCACGGGCGCTATTGTGCACGAGCCGTGCCTGATAGGCAAAAACGTGAGCGCCGCGGGGGCTGTAATAGGACCTTTTTCCGTGATAAGCGACGGCTGTCGGTTGCAGAGGGGCTGCCGAGTTGAAAGAAGCGTACTGCTCACAGGTGCAAGCGTCGGCGAAAACAGCGTTATACGAAATTCCGTTATCTGTGAAAACGCAAAAATACGGGAGGGCGTCAGCGTTTGCGACGGTGCGGCGATCGGCGACGGCTGCACGGTTGGAAGCGGCTGCGTGATAGGTGCGGAAGTAAAGATCGCGCCCGACAATGTGATTCCGAAAAATACGGTTCTGACAACGAACGTTTCGGGCGAATACAGACCGTACAAACTCGAAAAAAGCGTGGCTGACCCGATAGGCGACATAACGTCGTTTGCCCGTCTCGGTGCGGCGTTCGGCTGTCTTTTCAGAGGCAATGCGGCAGTCGGATACGAAGACGCGGCGTGTGCGGCGCAACTGCACGCTATAATCAGCGGAATACTCTCTTCGGGAGACAACGTGCTCAATCTCGGCTGCTGTCAGCGCACACAGTTCAGATACACGGTCAGGGCGTATTCTCTTTGCGGCGGAATATATGCGGCGGCGGACAAAATATATCTTTATGCCGCGGACGGGCTTCCGCTCTCGACCGCAGACGGAAAAGCTTTGAGAAAAGTTTTTGACGGAAATGAGTTTTTCTGCGAAAAAAGCGGAAATTACCGTATGCTGAAAAACTACGGCGAACCTTACGTCAAAAAACTCCGCAGGAGCGTTATCGCGATGAAGCCGCTGAATGCGCACATCTACGGCGACGATATTCTTTCGGAAGTCGTCCCCGCAAGAGCCGATGACAGCGCGGAGAAAATATATGTCGGCGATACGCTCGGCGTTGACGAATATCCGGACAGGCTCGTCAAATGCTGTGTTGCCGTGGCGTTCGGCAAGACGTTCGGAAAAGTCGCCGTTCCCTATTCATACCCCGCCATGATAGAACGTCTCGGTGAAAGCGGCGGATTTGAAGTTAAAAGGCTGACGCTCGACTCGCCCGAACGCGACGAACTCTATGATATAACCGACCCGAATATATGTGCGTGCGTGCTTTGCGGATACCTTTCCAGAAGCAGAAAAACGTTTGCAAAACTTGCGGCATCCGTTCCGTCTTTCGACGTTTTCAGCCGAGACGTGGACTGCGACGGGGACAAGTTCGAGATAATGCGCAAACTTTCCGAAAGCAAAGGCGAAAAGGAACTCATCGAAGGAATACGTTTCATAGACCGTGAAAAGGGCTGGAGCGTGCGCGTCGTTCCGAAAAACGACCTGAAAGGATTCCGAGTGGTGGCGGAAGCCGCAAGCAGCGAAACGGCAGAAGAAATATGTGACTTTTATTTGAAGAAAATACGAAGTGACAAAAATAGCGTTGACAAGAGCGAATAAATTGCGTATAATTATAACAAGATATATATTGGAGAATATGTCCGACGAGGAATACAAATTCCGAAAAGACATATTTTCGTGTTGACTTTTTCCCTGCATATAACTTTTGAGCGGGTCACGGACGGGACGGAGAGTGCGTCCATGTCCGTTCCGCACAGGAACGGACGGTCTGTTCGTTTTAAGCGAAAAGACTGTCAGACAATGAAAAAAGAGCCGAAAAACATCGGGGTTTTCGGCTCCGCTTTCGCTGTACGCGAGCACAATGCTCGGGCTGTAAGACGGCACAACCTTTATTATATCTTTGAACTTTACCGATGATACATACACATCTGATGTTTTTTTACAAGGAGGAAATTTATTTGAAAAGAATCGACAAAGTAAGAATAATCCCGCTCGGCGGGCTTAACGAAATAGGCAAAAACCTGACACTTATAGAATGCGGCAAGGATATAATCGCCATTGACTGCGGTATTGCGTTCCCGGACGAAGATCTGCCCGGCGTGGACTACGTTATTCCCGATATGCAGTACATTGTCAAAAACGCGGACCGTTTCCGCGCCGTATTTCTTACACACGGACACGAAGACCACATCGGCGCTATCCCATATCTGCTCCGTCAGATAAATGTTCCCATATACGGCACGCGTCTCACGCTCGGAATAGTTGAGAACAAACTCCGTGAGTTCCGTCTTGACAAGACCGCGCAACTCATAGAGGTAAAACCGGGACAGACCGTTCCGATGGACACCATGTCCATAGAGTACATTCACGTCAACCACTCCATAGCGGACTCTGCCGCGATAGCGATACACACGCCGTGCGGCACGCTGTTGCACACGGGAGACTTCAAGATAGACGTTACTCCGATACAGGGCGAAATGATAGACCTTGCGCGTTTCGGCGAACTCGGAAATGCAGGCGTCCTTGCAATGATGTGCGAATCGACCAATATCGAAAGACCCGGCTTTGCGAGCAGCGAGAGAAAGGTCGGCGAGAGTTTTTCGACGATATTCAGAGGTGCGACAAACAAGAGAATAATCGTTGCGACCTTTGCCTCAAACGTTGACAGAGTTCAGCAGATAATCAATGCGGCGATAGCGTTCGGCAGAAAAGTCGCCGTCAGCGGCAGAAGCATGGTAACGGTGCTTGAAGTTGCACGTCAACTCGGATATATGCAAGTACCCGACGGAGTAATCATCGACATCGACCAGATAAACAGATACAACCCCGAAGAACTCGTTATCGTAACGACGGGCAGCCAGGGCGAAACTATGTCCGCACTTTACAGAATGGCATATTCCGACCATAAAAAGGTTGAGATAGGACCGCAGGATCTCGTTGTTCTGTCCTCTTCCGCCATTCCCGGCAACGAAAAACTCATAAACAGAGTCATCAACGAACTTTACCGTTCGGGCGCAGACGTCGTATACGAATCCTATGCGGGCGTTCACGTTTCGGGACACGCTTGTCAGGAAGAAACAAAACTTCTTATAGGACTTGTAAAACCGAAGTTCTTCATTCCCATACACGGTGAGTTCAGACACTTGAAAAAAAATGCGATAGTTGCAAACTCCATGGGCGTTGCAAAGGAAAACATCGTTGTCGCGAACATAGGAAACATAATCGAGATAAGCCGCGAAAAAATTGAGATAGTCGGAACGGTTCCCGCCGGCAGAACGCTTGTTGACGGGCTCGGCGTAGGCGATGTGGGAAGCATCGTACTCCGCGACAGAAAACACCTTTCGCAGGACGGTCTTGTTGTCGTTGTCGCCGTTGTCGATGCAGAAAACAGGGAGATAGTTTCTTCGCCCGAAGTCGTTTCAAGAGGCTTCGTTTACATCAAGGAAAACACGGACCTTCTCGACAACGTAAGAAAACTGACCGAAACCATTCTTTGGCAGGCGGCGGACGAGAAAAACGAAGAGTGGCTCTACAACGCAAAGACGAAACTCAAAGACGATCTCGGAAAATACATTTTCGAGCAAACGAAGAGAAGACCGATGATACTGACGGTCATCAAGGAAATATAAAAAATGTATTCGGAAAAAAAGGAAAATACAAAGAACAGAACAAAGCCGTTTCTGCTGCTTATTGCGGCGTTTGTCGCCATAATACTTGCGACGGCGGTGCTGGCAAAACTCGGCGTGCCGCAATCGGCGGTTCAAACAGTCAGGCTTCTGCTTGTTCCCGCTGCGGCGGCAGGGATATTCCTGCTGATAAAGAAGTATATGTATTCGTATACTTTTGTTATGGACGGCGCACTTCTCTGTGTCTACAAAAGCATAGGCAACAGAGAATACGCGCTTTGCAGAATCAAAAACATAGAGATGCAGAACCTCGTCCGAGACAAGGAAGAGGTTGAAAAGTTGCTTGCCGACAACGAAAAAGCAATGAAAAACGATTGCCGCGTGGGCGAGGACAGAGCAAAGGACGCGGCTCTGCTTTACAAAGATTTCAACGCAAACAGAGACGTTGTGCTTCTGTTTGAACCGAGCGACGAATTGTTTACAATTATTTCGGAATCCATGCTTGACAAAGCGGAATAATTGTGGTATACTTACCAAGTACAATGAAGAAGAACCGTAAAGTTCTCACCACTGCGGTATCGCCGCAAGGTCAATAGCGAATGATTTTTCAGTCATTTTCGATTTGATTTCACGGCTGTGGACTTTTTACGGTTCACAGCCTTAGTTTTTTATTTATCGGAGGTGTATCGGCCATAGGCAAGAAAAACGCACAGCAACTCAACGAGGAGATCAGAGACCCCGAGGTAAGGGTCATCAGCGACAAAGGCGAACAGCTCGGAATCATGTCTTCGAAAGAAGCGCAGAGAATTGCGGATTCCAAAGGGCTTGACCTTGTTAAGATATCCCCGACCGCTGTACCGCCCGTCTGCAAGATAATGGACTACAACAAGTTCATGTATGAAAAGGCGAAGAAAGAAAAAGAAGCAAAGAAAAATCAAAAAGTAACGCTTCTGAAAGAAGTTCAACTCAGCCTTAACATCGAGGATCACGACCTGAACACGAAAATGAACCATGCCAAGAGATTTCTCGGCGACGGCAACAAAGTCAAAGTTGCGCTGAAACTCAGAAGCAGAGAGATTCAGAGACCGGAACTCGGACTCGTTCTTATGGAGAAGTTCGCAAACGGAGTGTCGGAACTCGGCGTCATCGAAAAGCCCGCAAAACTCGAAGGCAGAACGATGATCATGATTCTTGCGGCAAAGCCGACGAAATAAGCCGCTGACCGTTCAATCAGTAAAAAATGAGGAAACTCACTTTTATATCATCAAAACAAAGGAGAATGTGACATGCCCAAACAGAAGACTCGCAGAGCAACCGCGAAGAGATTCAAGGTTACAAAGAGCGGTAAGATCAAAATGAACCACGCGTTCAGAAGACATATTCTTACGAAGAAAACTACCAAATACAAGAGGGGTCTGCGCAAGGCTTGCTATCTGAGCGCCGCCGACGCACCCGTTGTTAAGAAACTTATTCCTTATAAATAATTACGGAGGGTGTTGAAAGATGGCAAGAGTTAAAGGTGCGGTTACTACCCGCAAGAGACATAAGAAAGTTCTTAAACTTGCTAAAGGATATTTCGGCGGCAAGTCCAAGCTTTACAGAACTGCCAACGAAGCGGTAATGAAGTCCCTTCAGTACGCTTACGTCGGAAGAAAACTTAAAAAGAGAGATTTCCGTTCTCTTTGGATCACCCGCATTTCCGCGGAGTGCAAAGCAAACGGCATCAATTACAGCAGATTCGTAAACGGTCTTAAAAAAGCAGACATCATGCTTAACAGAAAAGTTCTTGCAGAACTCGCCGTTTCCGACAAGGCTGCATTCGCCGCTCTCGTTGAAAAAGCGAAAGCTGCTCTGTAAAAAAGAAAAAAAATCATCGGCGTATCGGATAAACGGTACGTCGATTTTTTTAGGTAGTTTGAGATGAACGATATATTAAGCCCGCTCCGCAGAGCGGTCAAAGATTACGATATGATAAAGGACGGGGACAGGGTCTGCGTCGGCGTTTCGGGCGGAAAAGACTCCGTTCTGCTTCTCGTTGCGCTCTCCCGCCTGTCAAAATTCTATCCGAAAAAATTCGAGGTGTTCGGTTATACAGTTGACGCGGGCAAAGAGCCTACAGACTTTTCTTCCGTTTCCGAACTGTGCAAAAGAGAAAACATAGAATACCATATCGAAAAAACCGATATTTTCGAGATAGTGTTCGACCGAAAAAAAGAAGAAAATCCGTGTTCACTGTGCTCAACGATGAGACGCGGCGCGCTGTGCAACGGAGCAAGAAAGTTTGGCGCAACGGTTCTTGCGCTCGGACATCACAACGACGATGTGCTTGAAACGTTTATGCTCAATCTGATAAACGGCGGTCGGCTCGGGTGCTTTCAACCGGTCACGGATTACGACAGCGGAGCGCTTCGGGTTATAAGACCCTTTATATATGTAAGCGAACAAAAAATACGCTCCTTCGTAAAAAGAAACGAACTGCCCGTTGTCAAGAGCATATGCCCCGTTGACGGTCACACGCAGCGGCAGGAGATGAGAAATCTTATTTCGTCGATTGAAAAAGAGCATAAAGGTGCAAAGAAAAGAATGTTCGGTGCGCTCTGTCGCAGCGGACTTGACGGCTGGAAAGAATTTTAAAATTTTCCGATTTATAGTACGATTACAAACCCCCAAAATTACCCGACGCATTTTTGCGTCGGGTTTTTCCGTTATTTTCTGAGTTTGCAGGCAAGGTGAAGATTCTCTATTTCCGTATGTGTTCCGCCGTCGGCAAACTCGCCGTCCAGAGACCACGATATGGGGGTGTCGGACTCTATCGTAACTTTTGAGCCGCGAACGAAGTCTATCATATCGCAGCCCTCAAGTTTTGAAGAGGTTATCGCCGTAACTATCTTGTTGAACTCCGCAAGATTTGCGGGATTGCGGACAAACGTCACTTCAAACTCTCCGTCCGCGAGGTCAACCACACCGTCTTTGAGTTTGACAACGCCGCCGACTGCGGTCGAATTTGAAACTGCGCCGAAAATGTAATCATCTTCAAACTCTTTATCGTCAACGGTCGCCTTAATATGATACTTTGTTATATTCGAAAGGTCTTTGACCGCTTCAAAAACGTATGTCAGATGCCCGAACACATTTTTTACCGCCTGCGAAGCGGAATAAGAAGAAGCTGTGAAAATGCCGAATGACGCGATATAGGAAAAGTATCTGTCATTGAATTTTCCGACATCTATAAGTGTAGGTTCGTTTTTCAGAATGCTTTTGACGGCGGCAACGGGTTTGAGAGGGATTTTAAGGCTGTTGGCAAAGTCGTTTGTACTGCCTGCCGGAATATATCCCAATTCCACTTTGTCATTTCCGCTTTTCAGAACACCCGAAAGCGTTTCGTTGAAAGTACCGTCTCCGCCCGCGCAGACGATAAGGTCACATTCGTCGTTTTTTGCGGCTTTATATGCAAAATCCGTAGCGTCGCCCCTGCCCGTGGTGGTCTTTACGACTATCTGACAGCCCGCGTCGCTCATCTCTGTCACTATATTGAAAAAATTCGGTTTGATTTGTTTTTTCCCTGCAACGGGATTGACTATCAACAGAACCCTTTTCATTTTTCGGTTTTATCCTTTCTCTTTTTCTTCCTTTGATCTTCAAGTTCTTTTTCTATCAGGAACTCCAACTCGTGTTTTCCCTTTTCCGCGTCGCGAACGGGACGTTTCAGAGCGTTTCTCATAAAAGAATCTATGTTGCTGACAAGTTTCAGAAATTCGTCGCCGCGCACGCCGTTTCGCGGCAGTTTGCCGCATTTTTTCAAGTCTATAATGCTTTTATATCTGTCAACGGCAACGCCGACGGCGTCTTCCCATGAAATATACAACTGTTCCATGGCATTGTCACCGAGTTTCCGCATTGCCGGACGGTCGTGCATTATTCCGAGCAGGGCGGCACAGAGCGCGTCCGAATTTTCATCTATCAGCACTGCGTTTTGTCCGTCAAGAGTGTCCTCTGCGGCACAACTGCCTTTTATCAGAACGCTTGCAAGGCCGCACGCAGCGGCTTCACGCACAACTATGCCGTTTGTGTCGTATGTTGACGGGAACAAAAACATATCCGCAAGGGAATAATATGTGCGGAGCACTTCCCTGTCATACACGGCGCCCGCAAATATACATTTATCGTCTATGCCTGTATCTTTAATATAAGCAAGTATCTCGTCAACATCACCGCGTCCGCCGACAAGCAGAAAGCGAAAATCTTCGCCTCTCGCTTTCAGTTTTGCAACGGCGTCAAGCGATATTTTAAGCCCCTTATACCACATCATGCGTCCGACATACAAAAATAACGGAACATTGTCGGGAATATTGAGACTTGTCCGAAGCTTGGCGACTGCTGTTTCGTCGGCTCTGCCTTTTGAAATATCGACGCCGTTATTCATAACACGCGCTTCGCCACGATAGCCGAGCGTCCGCATATTTTCTATCGCGCCGTTGCTCACCGCCCAAACCTCGTCGCAGGCTTCCAGATTGTTCAGGAAAAGTTTTGTCGAGAGTTCACGCAATTTTTCGGAGGAGAAAACGCGCGCTATGTCTATATCAAACTTCGTATGATAAGTAAAAACTATCGGCACATCTTTCTTTTCCCTTACAAGGCGGGCAAGAAACGACGAAACGGCGGGACAATGCGTATGTATAATGTCAATATCGTGTTCTGCGATATGCGCGGCGGTCGGAGATGCGATGGGATTTCCCAAACGGTAACCGGCTATTTTGGTCGTGTTGAAACTCGTGTATTGAAGCACGGGATATGGATAGCCCGACACATCGCGTTTCGGATATTTGGGCGTCGCAACTATCGGATGACCG
>ERZ827524.2776-NODE-2776-length-11516-cov-2.015356_pt1 | contig 11516 bp, 12 predicted proteins | sample MGYA00519702_ERZ827524 | MGnify/ENA primary metagenome ERZ827524 (study PRJEB31778, sample SAMEA3449341) | human gut metagenome | biome: human gut; feature: human-associated habitat; material: faeces | place: United Kingdom | collected 2010/2012 ...
CATCGATGGTGACAATATAAATATCGGAAGCTTCCGTGCCGGCGACCATGTTCTGGGCAATCTGCTCGGCATTGTAAGCGTCGGTCTGCTGGGTCACCACAGGAATTTCCGGGTGTGCCTTCATAAAGGCGGAAATGGTGTCATCCTTGTAATAGGTGGAAATCCGCAGCGCACGCTCGGGCATTTTGGCGGGATCGGTTTCGGAAACCAGATAACCGCCATCACTATTGTTTACAACATAATACTTGCCGTTCAGTACCGCGCTGGAGGTGTTGGTACTGAGGTATCGCAGATTCAGGTATGCGCAGGGCTCTGGTTCACCCAGGGCAACTCGCCGGTAGAGCAGACTATCTGTGGCGGTGTAGATGGTATCCGTGGCGGGATCGTAGGCTACGCCGCACTGCTGGGTATCGGGCAGCGTAAGCAGCTCGGTCAGCGCCCCTGTGGCGGTATCCAGGCTGCACAGGGTAGGCATGATAACCTCTGTGCCGCTGTACGCGGTTTCCTGATCCCAGTAGCGCACCAGCAGCGTGCCGGGCTTATAGGAACAAATGGATAGCACCGCGCCGGTGGTTACCTGCCGCACGGCACCATCCGACAACTGGATTTCCCATAGGTCATATTTGCCCCAGCTGTCTCCAGATACGCTAACCAAAACATAAGCGGCGCCCTCCTGAATGACCATGCCGCCTATGTCGACCCAGGAATCTGGGTCGTCGTTTTCCAGCTGCGCAATGGTTTCACCCAGCTTCACGGCGTTTCCCTCAATGGTCAGCTTGCGCAGCTGCCGGCTTTGGGAAAAGCCGTAGAGGCTCTCTCCATCGGAGGCAAGCCACAAAACAGGATCTGCCATCTCATAGGATTCGTTGCCGCTGGTGAGCGTAGTCATCTCCAGCTCAAACGGATACACGGCATTTATCTTGCCGGGAGCGTCTGGGCTTAGTTCATAGAGGTTGCTGTAATCACTGGCATAAATTCGGTCACCCAAGGTGCATAATGCATAGAAAAAGCAATTTTCTAGCTGAATTTCATTGGTAACTTCCGAAGCATCCACAGCCAAGCCGGTGGCACTCTCGGTGCCGCCGATTACACCAACGCTGGAAGCCAGAGCCAAAGGCGAAACAGTCCAAAGGCACAGAGCCAAAAACAAGGAAACCAGTCTTTTCCAAATACGCATCAGAAACCTCCTCATCTTACTTGGTCCATCTCCATTTATACCGAGGGTTCCCCATGAAACACTACCAGGGGAAGCGCCATTGCCAGGCGGGAAGCAAAGCTGTTACCGTGTACATCCGGCTTTCCCTCACCAAGTACCAGGTGCCGGGCTCCATGTTCCTTTGCAAAGTCTATGATGGCGTCCAGGGGCTTATCCGAGCACAGGACAGTCATCTCCGCGCCGCTGGCCGCGCTGGCCTGATACAGATAATCCACGGCTTCAGCCACGGCAGCGTTCGTTAGATCGTTCAGGCCACTGCCTACCACCGAAAGTACCAACAAAGGCAGATGATGTTCCTGCGCAACCTGCGTACCACGGTGAATGAGGCGTTCGCACATGCGCTGGCCGGTAACGCATACAAGTACCGTTTCCATGCAGCACCTCTTTATGCACACATTATAACTTTTCCAGCTGCGCCACCGCCCGGTCGTGATAGGTGACGCGCAGCCGGTCGCCCGCCTTGATGGCCGGGAAAGGCTTTTCCATATCAAAATAGAAAAGCCGGTCGTCCTCCTCGTCCGCCGGATCCCCGGCGGAGACAATCATGCCGCGATAAGCCACACCATCCACCATGGAGGGCTGCATATCCACACGCTTGAATATTCCCTCCAGCGTGCGGGTACGCCCTTGCAACACACCCTGCAAGTGGCGAACATAGCAGCTCAAGGGCTTAAGCGCCAAATCATAAACAAAAATCAATAGGCCACCGGCGATACAGCTGATCAACGTGGTGAGCCACTCCACGCGGATGACCAGGGAATAAACGAGACAAGCAACCAATATAACTTCGGGAATGGCCAGCAGCAGCCACCGCTTCTTTCTCTGTGCCAGAATTTGATCCAGCTCCTGTTGGGTATACACGCGATTGTTCCTCCTTTAAAATCGGCACTTGGAATTATCTATATTATAGTCATTTTGGCATGCAGGTCAAGGGGGGATCAGAAGCCACGGAAGGGGAAACGTGCCCGGAAAACAATGGCAGGGAAGATCTTGAAGCCAATTTTGAACATTGTGTAAATAAACGGCATTGCTCATTGGCGTAGGTTATGTTACAATCATTACATATCCCCTGATTATCCCGGTTATACTGATGCCCAGGAAAGGATGAAATGTGTGTACAAACGCCACCAGACTGCTGAACACCCCATGATGCTTTCTCAGGCCGCGCTAAGTGGCCTTTACGCGTATATGTATTGCATGATGGTTTCCAGCGCTTTGGTAGATATGCCCATCCTGGGCGGAGCACTGTATATGTGCGGTCAAGTTGCCATGGTATTCTCCAGCGTATGCACACCACCGCTGCGTAATTACTATTCGCCGAAACTCCGTGCATGGACAGGCGTCATCTGTGGCACGATGTTGCTGCTGAACCTTGCGTTACTGGTGTTTTACCCCATTGCGCTGGAGGATGCGCGGATCTGGATGCTTTTTGGCATTATCTTGCTGTTTTTTCTTCGCAAAATGCTGGGACGGCGATTCATCCGCCGCTGTTTTCTCAGGGAGAAGCTGGAAAAACGCTTTGCCGTCATGTACGCCATGCTCTACCTGCTAAGTATTTTGGTTGCAGCGGCACTGCTGCTTCCATTTATATCACCCATCCAAGCGGGACAGCTGCTGGGTGGCTTTGTGCTGGTTTCAGCCATGGAGGCCTACAGCCAGCTGAAGGACCGTGCCGAACAATACGCGCTTATGGAGCCCATGCCCCAGGAGGAATATACCAGCCTGCGCAACACATTGGGCAAGGTCAATGCCTATACCAGCTACCAATCCCTATCCACCTGCATTCTGATTGCTTTGGAAATTACGATGGTCTTGATGTACACGTTTCTGGCAGTAACCGGGGAACAACTGCTCAAGTGCATGCTGGTATGCGTGTGCTGCACCTTTGTAGCCCGGGAGGCAGCGGAGTGGTTTCTCCGCCGCAGGGAGCGGAAACACGCCGCCGATCCAACGCTGTTGCTGTTGGTGGGACTGTTCCTGTGGATCTATAGCCTAACGCTTTTCGGCAGCGCCATGGAGAGCCGCGCACCACAGTCGCCGGAAGCCTATTTCAGCCTGATTCTATGCAGCATGGGTGTTACGTTATGTCTCACCGTGCTAATGCGCATGGAGCGCACCATGATTCAAGTGGTGGAGTTTTCTGCCGGAAACGATCAGGGCGGATACAAAAAAATGCGGCGCGCCGGGGGCGAACTGGCTACGTTGATTGGCGGCATGATTGCCCTGTGTGCACTGACAGCGCTGTGCTTTGCCGCTGGAAAAGATTTACCCCGCAATGCGCCGGAGTTTGCCGCTCGTTTTCAGCCCCTGCTGACCATTCCTGCCATGCTTACGGTATTTGGGGCGCTTCTGGGTGCATTGCGTTTTCCACTGAGCCAGCGCTATATGGAAAAGCTTAACCGCTTTTTGCGCCTGCGCCAGGAGGGGGAGGAAAACCCCGCCCTGGAGCGCCAGCTGGAGAAAGTGGTGGTCAACCCGCACCGGCAGCCTTTCTTCGTCAACGGTGTGAAGGCATTTCTGCGGCCTTTCTTTCGCCACACCCTTCAGGGAACGGAGAACATCATCGAGGATGTGAACAATCCTCTGGTGTTTCTGTGCAACCATGGCGAACTGTATGGGCCGGTGGCGGCAATGCTCAATATTCCGGTGCCTGTCCGCCCCTGGACCATTTCCGAGATCTCCGTGGACAAGGACGAAATGGCGGCCTATGTCTATAAATATACCATCAAGCGCCAGCGGTGGCTTCCGGAATGCTTGAAAATGCCGATTGCCAAAATGCTGGGGCCCATTTCGGTGTGGGCCATGGGCTGCCTGGAAAGCATACCGGTTTTTCGGAACAAACCGCGGAACCTGATCAACACCTTCCGCATGTCCGTGGAGGCCATGCAGGCAGGGGATAATCTGCTGATTTTCCCTGAGAACCCCAACGCTGCCGGCGAAGGGCACGGATACGAGCGCCAGGGCCTGGGGGAGCTGTTTTCAGGCTTCGCCATGCTGGCGCCTATCTACTATAACAAAACGGGGAAGTGCTGCCGCTTTATTCCCGTATTTGCCCATCAAAAAATGCGTACCATGACTTTCGCCCCCATCATCACCTATGATCCCGATCGTGAACCCAATGCGGAGCGCGACCGCATCGTGGGCGAACTCCAGGCATCCATGCGTGCCATGTATGAGGCGGAAGAGGCGAAGTATCGTCAAAAAAACAAACGGTAAGCGAAAAGCCCACCTTCGCCAACCGCTTGCTGTTCCAGCAATGTATCAGGGTATGGAATTATTCGCAGTCAAAGATAGCTTTGCTCGCAATATATTGCCCATAGGTTTCCTTCCAGCGATGGTGGGGTTCTGAGGCATCATAGAGCTTCTTTTTCCATGGCGATAACAATCATCAGGTCATACCGGTTGGGACGGTGAATTATGTTCGGATACAGGGATACATCCTGTATGCCGGGAATGCGCAGCGTTTCCAGAAACAATGCGCGAATAGGAGCAATGTCCGGATGGGGCATGGTGTCGTTCCATTTCACGAGAATGTGGTGACGCATGGGGGAAACCTCCTTGCTTTTTTTCTATCATACAGCCCGCCGCGGAAGGCGTCAAGAAAAAAGGAGGTTTGCCTCGTGAATCTGACCGGTTTGCTGCTGTATGGGGGGCATACTACACCCTGAAAACAAACAGCTCCGACATCGCCCGTGCTTACCGTAGCCACCCATGCCGTACAATACGCGGCAAGAAAGGTACAATGCTTCCTCTTGAAATGCGGGAACAATCCCGCTATAATAAAGAAGAAATTCAGGGAGGTGCGTTATGTTTACCGGTTTTCCGGAGGAAACCCTGCGATTTTTTCTGGATATACGTTTTCATAACCAGATTAGTTACTTTGAAGAGCACCGCCAGGATTATATCCGTGACGTGCAAACACCTTTTTATGCATTCATAAGTGAGCTGGCGCCGCGTATGCAGCGTATTGACCCGCAAATGGAAATCCGGCCCCATAAATGCCTGGCGCGCATCCGGCGGGACACGCGATTTACCAAGGATAAAAGCCCATACAGGGATCACTTGTGGCTGCTGTTTCGCCGCGCTGCGGAACCCCGGGAACAATCCCTCAATTTTTGGTTTGAGCTGGGTCCGCAGAATATGGGCTGGGGCATGGGATTCTGGGGAGAAAATCGCGTGGTGATGGATCGCTTCCGCCGGGAATTGACGGCCCGTCCGCAAGAATTTCAGCAGCTGTTGACGCGGTGCGACCTGCCTGGACACCGCTTGTCATTGGCAGGAACAGCGTTTAAGCGCCTGGCCCTTCCTCCTTCGCTGCCGGAGGAACTGGCGCCTTGGTATCGGGCACGGGAATTGTTTGTTGTGCGGGAGAAGATACAATTTAAGTGGGCGTACAGCCCGCAGCTGGTAGAAAAGGTATGGAAAGACTATCGGGCATTGGCGCCCTTGTATAAGCTATTCCGAGGTATGGTGGATGAGGTATCTCTGGAAGGCAACGATCTGTAAGGAGGATCAAAGCATGCTGGATTGGACAAAACTCAAAAGCGGCTCGGACGTGCGCGGCACTGCTCTGGGGGAGAATGCGGTGCTCACGGAGCATGTGGCACAGTGCCTGGGAATGGCTTTTGCCCGCTATGTGGCACAGAAAGAGAGCAAACCGGTGACACAGATTACCATCGCGTTGGGTCGTGACAGCCGTATTACCGGGCCAGCGCTGCTCAAGGCCACGGCGGAGGGAATTTCCCGGGCAGGCGCGGCGGTGCTGGATTTTGGCATGTGCACCACGCCGGCCATGTATATGAGCATCCTTACGCCCGGGTTTCAGCCTGATGGAGCGATTATGATTACGGCCAGCCATCATCCCTATGACAAAAACGGGCTGAAGTTTTTCCTGCGCGATGGTGGACTGGAAGGGGCCGAGGTGGCGCAGCTTTTGCAGGATGCCTCCACCTTGACGCCGGAGAACATGCCTTTTGCAGGCTCCATTACGGCAAAGGCTTTTCTACCCACTTATATGGAACAGCTGAAAGACCGCATCCGCAAGGGACTGGAGACCTGGCAAAGCCGCTGCTGGGACTGCATGTGGTGGTGGATGCCGGTAACGGTGCGGGCGGCTTCTATGCAGAGCTGCTGGAAAGCCTCGGTGCGTGGATTGAGGGCAGCCAGTTCCTGGAGCCCGATGGCCACTTCCCCAATCATATCCCCAACCCGGAAAACGCTCAGGCGATGGCATCCCTGCGGGAGGCGGTGCTGCGTGTTGGCGCAGACTTGGGCGTCATCTTTGACGCGGACTGTGACCGCGCGGCTATCGTGGATGCGGATGGCCGGGAAATCAACCGTAACCGGCTGATTGCGCTGATTTCCGCCATTCTCCTGGACGAGAAGCCCGGACAAACCATTGTAACCGACTCCGTCACCTCTTCGGGGCTCAAGCGCTTCATTAACGATTGGGGTGGGGAGCATTACCGCTACAAGCGCGGCTACCGGAACGTTATTGATGAGGCTATTCGCCTGAACGCCGAGGGTGTGGAATGCCCCTTGGCCATCGAGACCAGCGGGCACGCCGCCCTGAAGGAAAATCACTTCCTCGACGATGGCATGTACCTGGTAACGGTGTTGATTGTCCGCGCCATGAAACTCAAACAGCAGGGGCAAACCCTGGGGAGCCTCATCGCCGACTTGCAGGAGCCGGTGGAAAGCGTTGAATTGCGCCTGAACATCCAGGAGGAAGACTTCCGCGAGGCAGGAAAACGCGCCATTCAGAAGGTTTTGGATTATGCCAATGCGGCAGAAAAATGGCACATCGCTCCAGATAACCGGGAAGGCGTGCGTATCTCCTTTGATCTGGATGGCGGCATGGATAACGGATGGTTCCTGCTACGCCTATCCGTACATGACCCAGTGCTGCCGTTGAACGTGGAAAGCGATGTGCCTGGAGGCGTAAAGCAAATGCTGCAAAGCTTGTATCAGGTGCTGTTAGGCTGTACAGGCATTGATTTATCTCCCATTGAAAAGATGCTTCAGGGGGATAAGACGGCGCAATAACTGAAAAGGGCGCTGGCCAGGGGATATGCTTCCTCCAGACTCAACCGTGTTTGATGAGGAAGGATATCGGCAGGTAAGCGCCCTTTTGCTTTTATAATTCATTCTCCTTTGCGCAGACAGGTGCGCACAAGCTGCTCCAGAGAGGTTGTTTGCGCATACAGGCCAGTGGGGGATTCAGGCCAGGAGAGCATGAATTCTCCCGTGTGCCGGACGCTTAGCGCACAGTCATCCGTGGAAATAATTTGATCGATGCGCCGAAGGTCGCGGGTTAGCTCCACGGGAAATTGCGCCGTTAGCGGATGCTCCTTTAAGCGGAGAAGCTCCTCATCCACCGCGTCACATACTTCCTGGGAACAGCCTGGTGCTGGAAAGAAAAAACGAAGCATGCAGTCCGGATCACCAGGACAGGCCAATCCACCGCCTTGGGCGAAGCGCTGCACATCTCCCGTGGAAGCATAAGAGGTGCATAGGCCATACAGACGATGGCGCTGGCGCATGCGTGGAGCGGAGGTAAAGGTTTCGCTATCCAGCACCGGAACGAGCATTACATTGGTCGCATCATCCAAGAGGGATAAGGCGTCTTCCGTTAACCTGGAATCCAGGGTGATGCAAACGAGCGCACAGGAGCTATGGGAAGCAGCCAAGCGACGAAGCAATGCCGCATTCAGCTGGCAATCCACCAGAAAATAGGTATAAATGCCCATATGCATTCCCTGATCCATCAGAGCATATAGGTGTTGCTCCTCCAGGGCGCTCCCCTCAGGACGGGTTCTCTCAATGGTGAGGCACCATGGGATGTTGCAGTTCAGCTCTGCTTCCAATGCACGGATCACCGCAGCTCCCCTGGTCCAGCTCTCATAGCCTACATTTAAGCAAAAGTGCTCCAAGTAGCGCTTGTCCACCTGCGCCCAGGCACGTTCGGCCAGCAGGTAATAGGGATGATTCTCGTCCCGCAGCATCTGCTGGACAAGAATAAAGAAACGGCTCTGAAACGGTCCGCTGGAAAAATGCTCACCATATTCCACAAGCGTGCGCAAGGAGCGCCGGAAAGACTGCTTGGAGCGGTTTTTCAGCGCCTGCCGAACAGCTATTTCCACCATGATCCGGGAGATATCGCCTTGCATAAGCTCACCCTTTCTCTTTCTTTAGTATAATGCCGAAATCCGCAGATGAAAAGGGACAGTTTGCCTATTTTGTTGCAGGCGTCGCCACGGTATGCGTGTATAGTTGCAGCAGGTGCAGACGGCGCGCCCTTGTCAAGCGCTGTGCAGCGTTGGGATGGAGCAGAGCCTGTTCGCAGGAAAAGCATAAAAAGCAACCCGCGATGTTCAGCCCTGTAATGTGATGGTGACCGCAAAGGATGCATTTGTTTTGCATTGGATACTGACCTCCTTTTTTCCATGGGCGCATCTTTAGCATGGATGCATTCATGGGAAATTATACCTGCGCTCAGGATGCTTCTTTTGTGCCGGCTTAAAGTGTAACAATTGTGAATTGTCCCGCTGTGCCCACTTGACAGAGCGAATAATTCCTTCTAACATTAGAGGCGGATTCCCATGCAAAGGAAGGTATGAAAATGAACAAATGCTTGCGTGCTCTCGCACTCGCATTGGTGCTGTGTTTGGCGGTAGCCCAGGGGGAAGGGGCGGAACTGTCTATTTCAGTTTCCGCTGCGTCCTTTTTGCCTGGCGAGGAACTCACCATCTCATATACGTTGCCACACGATGGCATGATGAGCCTGCGGGTTTATGATGCGATGGGGGAGCTTTACCGGGAACTTATCCCGGAAACAGCCACTGCAGCAGGTACCGGCTCCGTGATTTGGGATGGTTCAGATGCCTCCGGTGCCCAAATTCCGGGGGACTACGTGCTCTCGCTGTCATTGGACCATAACAGCTCGGACATTGCCGTGACGTTTTCGGAGGGTGACATGGCCGTGACCGAAGACCTGAGCAAGACGATTACGCCTGCTTACTTGAGTGAATATCACCCGGAGCATGAAAACTGTTACTGGTGTACCCCCATGGACATTACCGATGAGGAAGCCGTGTGGGCAATGCTTACGGCGCCGGTGACAGTGCTGGACATAGACCAAAAGCAGCAGGCGATCGTCCGCGCACAGCCCGACAAGGAAGCCGAGGGTGTTGCCATGCTAACCGGTGAGAGTCAGGCGGTTCATGTGCTGGAAAACTTGGATAATGGATGGTCACTGGTGGAGCTTTACTCTTCGTCCTTCCATGACAGTACCATTAAGCACTGGAATGCCTTTACCACTGGCTATATCGAGACGGACAGGCTTACCACGGTGACCCCCAATCAGACCTATGGCATGGTGATTGACAAACTGACGCAGACATTATACCTTTTTAAGGAGGGGCATCTCTACTCCACGCTCCTGGTTTCCACGGGGCTTGCCAATGAGCGCCAGCCCTACAACGAAACCCGCTCCGGAGAATTTCTGATCGTGTCCCGTGTGGGGGATTTCAACTCGGATAACATGATCTGCGCCAAAGCCCTGCGCTTCAATGATGGAGACCTGCTGCACGAGGTTCCTCACATTCTGAACGCTGACGGTACCAAGAACTATGGCTATACCGAGTATAAACTGGGTACCCGTGCCAGCCATGGCTGTATCCGTGTGCAGCGGCAGAAAAACGAGCAGGGCATCAACCATATGTGGCTGTGGGCTAACATCAAGGTGGGTACCAAACTGGTGATCTGGGAGGACTATGCCGGACGGCAGATGGAAATGCCGGACCTCACCCAGCCGGTATATTACAACCCTGATGGTGGCAGCTATTTCCACAGCGACCAGAATTGCGACAGCGTGCGCAGCCAGTATCTGCCCCTGACGGAAATTACCCTGGGCGACCTGCTGGAAGCCCCTTATGACGAATTAACGCCCTGCCCCTATTGCGCGCCACCCAGGGACCCGAAGGAAATCCTTGAAATTAACGCCCTGCACGAAACCACATCCCCCGGTGTGATTCCCTACGAATGACAAGGAGTGAAATGCGATGTATACCTTTAATCACTGCAATTTGAATATCACCGACCCGGAACAGAGTCTGGCCTTTTACCGGGAGGCGCTGGGTCTGGAAGTGGTGCGGGAAAAGGAAAGCGCTGACCATAGCTTCAAACTGTTTTTTCTGGGAGATGGCCGGACCGATTTTCGGCTGGAACTCACCTGGTTACGGGATCATCCGCAACCCTACAACCTGGGAGAAAATGAAAGCCATCTGTGCTTGACTGCCGAGGACTATGACGCGGCGCATGCTCACCATGCTGCCATGGGCTGCATCTGCTATGAAAACCCGGGCATGGGGGTGTACTTTATCCATGATCCCGATGACTACTGGATCGAGATTGTGCCGAAGAAGTGACGGAGGGGTTATTTCCATGAAGGGTAAGCAATGGCTTTGCCTGTCACTGGCACTACTGCTGTGCATTGGCGCGGCGGTAGCGGAGGAGGCAGAAGATGAGGACTGGAGCATTGTGGAAAATGTCATTCTGACGCCGGACGGGCAGGAGATCCCTGATCCGACGCCGGTGGAAGAGGTCACGGATGATACCGCGGTGGAAGAAGAGCCTGCCGAATACACGCCACGGGATGATTTCATCGATCGGATTATCGCACTGGGCCAGGAGAAGTATGAGGAAGCGGGAGGACGTGCACAGCGTGCCCACTACGCAGAGGACATTTACGTGTGCAAAAACTTTACCGTGTATCTTTTCCGGCAGAATCGGGACGATTTCCGCATGGCGGAGTATCCGGATACCACGCTGGTGATCCCCAACAACCTTCCGTCGGCGGAATGCAAGCCTTACAGTTATGGCTTGGCGTGGGAGGATATCCCCGCCTCGGAAGGGAATCCTTTCTACGAGGCGGCCTCTTTTCGCTACAATACTGAGCTCAGCGAAGAGGAAAACATGGAACTGGCGCTGGAATTCATGCGTCAGGTGAAAAAGGGTGACTTCTTCCAGATGAGCGCCAAGTATGAATACGGTACCGGCGCCCACAGCGCCATTATGATTTCGGATTACGATCCAGAAACCGATACGGTACACTGGATGGATTCCAATATGCGCGGCAAACGGGTGGACGGTATCCGGTACGGCATTGTGCAGTTTGACGAAGAGAAATCCATCCAATGGTGGGCGGAATGCTTTTGTCAGAAAACACGCGGCGCTACGCTCTACCGTTTACGGGATGATATCATCTACGCTTCGGACGTCCAATAATCACTTTTCTGCG
>ERZ827524.2778-NODE-2778-length-11501-cov-8.665997_pt1 | contig 11501 bp, 9 predicted proteins | sample MGYA00519702_ERZ827524 | MGnify/ENA primary metagenome ERZ827524 (study PRJEB31778, sample SAMEA3449341) | human gut metagenome | biome: human gut; feature: human-associated habitat; material: faeces | place: United Kingdom | collected 2010/2012 ...
GGCGGCAAAGCCGCCAACGGCTGCGCAGTGAGCGCCGCTACAGACGCAATCGGTGTGTACCACTTTATCGATACTCAATGCGAGCTGCAAGCGTTGCGCCGGGCGAGGCATGCCTCGCCCCTACAACGCACGACTGGCAGCCCTGCAGCACTTTCCACTCTCCATTTTCCACGAAAAAAATCCCGGACCTGCGTCCGGGATTTTTAGGCAGCACCGCACAATTCAGCGAGAGCATTCGGCGAAAAATGACCGGCGAAGGCCAAAGCTGCAATTGTGCGGTGTTGCCTTATTAAGCCTCTAATTTCGCCGTCAGGGTCTCCTTTGCGCCCCAGCGGTCCACGACGGGCTGCACCGTGTCCTTCAGGAAGCGCGTCACCTGCGACGGGCAGCAGCCGATGAAGGCCCGCGGGTCGAGCATCTCCTCCAGCTCCTCCCGGCTCAGCGGGAACAGCGGGTCGGCCGCGATGCGGTCGAGCAGGTCGTTCTGCCCGCCCTCGAGCTTTACGCGGGCGGCCGCGGCGTGGGAATGCACGCGCAGAGCCTCGTGCAGCTCCTGCCGGTCGCCGCCGCGCTTTACGGACTCCATGAGGATGTTCTCCGTGGCCATGAACGGCAGCTTCTCCATCACGCGGCGGGCAATGACGCGCTCATAGACCACGATGCCCTCCGTGATGTTCATATAGATGTTCAAAATGGCGTCCGTCGCCAAAAATGCCTCCGCCACGGAAAGACGCTTGTTCGCCGAGTCGTCGAGCGTGCGCTCGAACCACTGCGTGCCCGCCGTGAACGCGGGGTTCAGGCTGTCCGTCATCACATAGCGTGCCAACGCGCACATGCGCTCCGAGCGCATGGGGTTGCGCTTGTACGGCATGGCGGACGAGCCGATCTGGTGCTTTTCAAACGGCTCCTCCAGCTCCTCGAACGACTGGGCGATGCGCAGGTCGTTCGCGAACTTCATCGCGCTCTGGGCGATGCCGGACAGGGCGGAGAGGAAGTAGCTGTCCACCTTGCGGGAATACGTCTGGCCGGATACCGGCACGACGCCCGCAAAGCCCATCTCGTCCGCGATCAGGCGCTCCATCTCCTGAATTTTGCCCTCGTCGCCGCCGAACAGCTCGAGGAACGAGGCCTGTGTGCCCGTTGTGCCCTTCGAGCCAAGCAGCTGCAGGCGCGACAGGCGGAACTCCAGCTCATCGATGTCCATGAGCAGCTCGTTGATCCACAGCGCTGCGCGCTTGCCCACGGTCGTGAGCTGGGCGGGCTGCAGATGGGTGTAGCCGAGGCAGGGCGTGTCCTTCCAGCGCCCGGCAAAGGCGGAGAGGTTCCGCACGACCTGCACGGCCTTCTTCACCACGAGCTGCGCGGCCTCGCGCAGGATGATGAGATCCGTGTTGTCGCCGACGTAGCAAGATGTCGCGCCGAGATGGATGATGCCCGCCGCCTTCGGGCACTGCAGGCCGTAGGCATAGACATGGCTCATCACGTCATGGCGCACCTCGCGCTCGCGGGCCTCGGCCTCGGCGTAGTTGATGTCGTCACGGTGGGCCTCCAGCTCGGCAATCTGCTCGTCCGTGATGGCAAGGCCGAGCGTCTTCTCCGCGCGGGCCAGGGCGATCCACAGCCGCCGCCAGGTGCGGAATTTGAAGTCCTGCGAGAAAAGGTACTGCATCTCCGCGCTGGCATAGCGCGTGGAGAGCGGGGAAATATAACGGTCCGTCTGCATGATGTTCTCCTCAAACGCCTAAATTCTGATTCCGATTCACGATCCGGGTCGTGACCTCGCCGCTCCGGCGGTCGATGAAGGCCGTGAAGAGCGACACGCGGTTTTCCGCGTGCAGGCCGTACCACACCGCCGCGGTGAAGTCCTCCTGACTGCCGCAGATGGTCACGGCGCGCGGCTCTCCGCAGAAGGACGGCAGCGGCGTGCCGTCGCCCTCGTAGGTGTAGATGATGTGTCCCATCCCGGCGCGCGGCACGTCATAGTCGAAGACGCTGCGCTGGCAGCAGCGCGGGCTGCCCTCCATCGCCTTGAGGATGGACAGGGCATAGTGCCCGTCCGGATACAGCAGGCCCGAGATGCGCGGCGTGAAGTCCGGCGCGTCCTGCTTGAACGTGCTGGCGCGCAGCGCCTCCTCCCACGGGCGGCCGACGGCGAAGCAGTCACGGATGGCGTCGGTCTGGTCGCCGTTCGAAACGACCCACGCCTCGCCGATGCGCCGCACCGGGTTATAGAGGATGCCCTTGGGATCCGTCATGGCCGCAGGGTCGAAGGCCTGCGCGCGGATGCCGTCGTCCGTCCGGACAAACACGCGGTTGCGGCTGTTGGCGCTGCGGCCCATGATGAAATAGGCCAGCACGCTGCACCGGTCGTCGCCGGAGCGGCCGAGCACGATGCCGCGGCCCGGATAGGGATTGTCCCGCAGCAGACGCGAAATGTCATACATTCTGATTCTCCTCCCTGCCCCGTCTGAAAAAAAACGGCGCACCTGCCGCAAACGCAGGTGTGCCCAGACGGTCGGCAACGAACCGATCCTGCCGCGCGATCCCGAAAACCGGATCTGTATTTTTGAATGCGCCGCTTTCTCTTTGTGCCTTTATTTTATCACATTTGCCCGCGTTCGTCAAATCCCGCCGTGACGAAATAATCAACGAACGTTTCGGGTTCCCCCGCGGATTTTTGTGCTTTTTCCATAGAACGAAGATATTTATAACGTTATGTGTAGGGACAGAGCGGGATGGAAGTGGAAAGACGAGAATGGAAAGTGGGGAGCTGCACGAGGCTTTCTGCCGTGCATTGTAGGGGAGGGGCATGCCCCTCCCGACACTGCATCGGCGGGAAGTGCGGGCCAATGTTAAAAAGGCAATGGCCCCCAAGTTTGTCATTGCGAGGGCGCTCTGCGCCCGTGGCAATCTCGGGAAGGCACTCGCAGCCCGTACAAGCCGCCGTTAAAATGGAAAAGGCCGAAATATGGGGTGTAGCGGCGCTCACTGCGCAGCCGTTGGCGGCTTTGCCGCCTTACGGATGCGGCGTCCCCTTTACGGGGAGTGAGCGCCTTGCAGGGTGGCAATGTTTGCGGCACAAATTCATTGGTGCAATGCCTTCAGGTTTGTCATTGCGAGGAGGCCGCAGGCCGACGCGGCAATCTCAGCAGTACACAGTCGGATAGTGGGAAAGCCTCTGCGAATTCGCGGGCTATTACAGGAGATTCCCACGTCGCTTCGCTCCTCGGAATGACAAATCTGATAGCTTTGCGCTGCCGAATTACTGCTGCAATAGCTGCGACTGCCTATGGCGCTCACTGAGCGCCGCTACAGACGCAATTGGTGCATACCGTTTTCACGGTGGCCTGTACAAATCGGCAGTGCCTCCCCGAGATTGCCACGTCGGCCTTTGGCCTCCTCGCAATGACAAATCGGGGACCGTTATCATTTTATCGTTACCCAACACGAATCGGCAGCATTGCGCCGGGCCCGGCTGTCTCCTCCCCTACAGCGCATTGCGGGAAGCTATGGGAAAAACTCCACTTTCCACTCTCAATTCTCGCCGTCCGGCGGGAGGTTATCCCCGAACAGGTATCTCCAGTAATCCTGGTCGAGCACCCATGCCGAGGCGCGGAAGCGATTGCTCACGTCCTGATTGCGCTCCTCGACCTCCTCGGGCGACAGCTCGTTGCCCTGCAGCATGATCAGCTCGTCCGACGGGGCATAATACATCGCGCTTTCCGTGATCCAGCTATGGTCGCGCAGGAGGACGAACGGTTCCGCGTCCGAGAACACGTCCCGGCCCATATACAGCCGCGAGTCAAAGTCCAGCCCGAACAGGTTCGACAGCGTCGGCAGAATGTCGAGCGTGCAGCACAGGCTGTCCACCCGCTCCGGCTTCATGCCCTTTTTATAAAGGATAAAGGCGTTGCGGTAGCGCTCGAACCGCGTGTCGATCTCGTGCCCGGCCAGCTCGCTCTGCTCCTCGTCCGTCAGGCCGTAGGGATAGTGGTCGCCCGTCAGGGCGATGACGGTGTTCTCCGCCACGCCAGCCTCGTCCAGCCGCTGCAGCAGCAGCTCCAGCGCACGGTCCAGCTCGATCTGGCAGGCGAGATAGGCCCGGACGGCGCCGCTGTAGGGCAGGTCCTTCACAAGGTCCTGATTCTTTTTCGCCATGGCGTTGCCGTTGAAATTATACTCCAGATGGCCGGATACCGTCATGTAATACGCATGGAACGGCTCGCTCCCCATATAGTCTGCCGTCGTCTTGTCGATCATCTCGATGTCGGATTCCGGCCACGTCGCCTCGACGTCCAGCCCGTTTCCGAGCGCACGGTAGACATAGCCGAGGTTCGGATGCGACAGATTGCGGTCATAATAGGTATAGGTGTGGTCGTGATAGGCATAGGCGCTGTAGCCGAGGCGCTTGAGCTGCTGAGCCATCGTCAGCGGCATGGCGTTCTCCGCGCTGTCACGGAACGACCACGTTCCCGGCTTCGGGATCGTGCCGGTCAAGGCGGCATACTCGCCGTCCGAGGTCGAAACGTCCCAGTACGGCGTGTAGAAGTTCGTGAAATTGAAGCCCTCCGTCTGCAGCTTATAGAGCGTCGGCGTCAGCTCCGGGTCGATGGCGAGGTACGAAAAGCTCTCCGCCGTAATGAGGATGAGGTTGCAGCCCTTGAACATGCCGGTCTTTTCGTTCTTGTTCGTCGGCGTGCGCGAGGAGAAGTAGGCGTTCAGCTCCGAAAGCACGTCGTTTCCCTCCGTGGGCACGGCGTCAAAATCCAGCTCCAGCACGTTCGGACTGGTGTCGACCACCGGCTCCGGGAGGACGGTCGGCTCCGTGGCGTCCGGGAGCGCCGGCTCCGTCGGGGCCTCCGTCGGGGCCTCCATCGGTGCTTTCGTCTCCGTCGCCAGCTCGATCTCGCCGCCCTCGAAGCCGAACAGCAGCCGGTGCACGTCCAGCCGGAACGCGGGCATCAGGCCGAGGTGGGCCGTCGTCTGCTTCATGTCGTTCGTGCTGTGATAGAGGTCATAGGCCGAAAGCGGCTGCGTGCCGAAGACCGGCAGCAGGGCCATCAGGCCGAAATGCACGGCGACGGCCAGCGCCGCAAACGCCGGGAGATACGGAAGGCGCAGCCGCGCCGCCGAAAAGCGCTTTCCGAGCACGGCGTGGCCCACGGGCGGCAGGAGCATCAGGCTCAGCGGCAGCCAGTTTTTGCGGATGGCGTGCAGCGTGACCTTCCAGAACTGCATGACCTGCCCGCCGTTTCCCATGGAATAGGCGGAGTAGAAGCAGTGGAAGATCGAGTAATACACGAGCTGCGAGGCAAAGAAAATATAGCAAAGCCCGCTGCACACCGGCCCGAGCACGCGGTTCGCGCGCGGCGGGAACAGGCGGCACAGCGCAAACAGCAGCACCGCCGGAACGAGCGGATAGAGCATCAGCAGCACGAGCTCCGGCTGCCAGAACTGCGGGGCCGTGGCCGCATGGACGACCAGCTCCATAAAGCACAGCTCCGCCCAGAAAAACAGCAGGAGCCACCACGGCCCGAATTTACGTTTGTTCATGTTTGTTTTCCCTCCGGGATCAAATAAATTGTATGGGAACTTCCTTGCGCTGCGGGACTTGGCTCTCCCTTTGGGAGAGCTGGCGGCGCAGCCGCCTGAGAGGGAAATCGACCCTCCCCTTGCTTGCTATTGCCATTCAAAAGTGCCTGCAAGGCCCTCTCAGTCACCTTCGGTGACAGCTCTCCCAGTGGGAGAGCCAAGGACGCTTCGCTCCTCGCAATGACAAATCTGAAACCTTCCCCATTTTAACGCTACCCTATTTTTTCCGCAAGCATTGCGCCGGGAGGGGACAGCCCGGCCCCTACAAGGCCTTTTCCATACCCCAAATTCTCTGCACAGGCCCTGTGCAATGTGCAGAAGTTTCCTGTTCACAGCTTTTCGCCCGATTTTTCCGCACAAGCCCTGTTCAGAACGCTCTCTTTTTTCCACAGCCCCATGTGCATGGCCGCGCGTTGGTATCTCTGGGCTTGCGGGACTTTTGCACATAAGTTTTGCCTACGGACTACGAATACTAAAAATTATCCTACCTATCTTCTCAGATAGAGAAAGCGAGTGTTGTTATGAAGTTTACCTGTGAAAAAGCGCTGCTGGTCTCTGCCCTGTCCGTTGCGAGCCGCACCGTCGCACAGAAGAGCACCATTCCCTGTCTCGAGGGCGTGCTTCTCCGGGCGGGCGTCGCGCTGCAGCTCACGGGCTACAATCTGGAAACGGGCATCACCGTCCACGTCGGCGCCCAGATCCAGGAGGCAGGCTCGTGCGTCATGCCCGCTCGCCTGTTCTTTGATATCGTCCGGAAGCTGCCGGACGAAATGGTCTCCATCACCGTCGACCACAAGCAGCAGGTCTCCATCCGTGCCGGTGCAGCCTTCTTCCAGATCACGGCCATGGATTCCGAGGACTATCCCGAGCTGCCGGACGTCAACGGCAAAAGCGGCGTGACCATGCCGCAGTCCGCGCTGAAGGCCATGATCTCCGGCACGATCTTCTCCGTGTCCGAAAATCAGGCCCGCCCCATCCAGACCGGCTGCCTGATGGAGGTCACGGAGGATTCCGTCACCATGGTCGCCGTGGACAGCTTCCGGCTGGCCCGCCGCACCTGGCACACGGAAAACGCCGCGAACCATACCCTGAAATTCGTCGTCCCCGCCGCCGGCCTCAAGGAGATCGAGCGCATTCTGGAGGACTCCGACGAGCCCGTCACGTTCACGCTTGGCGATAAGCACATCCTCTTCTCCATCGGCGACGCCCTGCTCGTCAGCCGTGTGCTCGAGGGCGAATTCATCGACTGGCGCCGCGTTGTCCCCACAAACTGCGGCACCGTCCTCACCGCGAACGTCGCGGAGCTGACCTCCTCCATCGAGCGCGTCAGCCTCATCATCTCCGAAAAGGTCAAAAGCCCCGTCCGCTGCGTCTTCGGCGACAATATGGCCGATTTCCGCACGGCGAACACCATCGGCTCCGCGCACGACACCTGCTCCATCGCCGGGAACGGCGGCGAGCTGGAGATCGGCTTCAACAGCCGCTACCTCCTCGATGCGCTGCGCGTCATCCCGAGCGAGGAGGTCACGCTGGAGCTGCAGAACGGCCTGAGCCCCATCGTCTTCACCCCGTGCGACAAAAAATATGACTTTGCCTATATGGTCCTGCCGGTCCGCCTGCGCAGCAACAGCTAAGACCGGATGAACGTTCCATTTCTCGTCAGCAATATCCTCTCCGGCGTGGGCATGTGCGCGATGCTGGCAAGCACCGCCCTGCGCAGCCGGAGAAAGATCCTCGCGGTCCAGTCCGTGAACCACGCCCTTTCCATGGCGGCCTGCTCGCTTTTGCGCGGCTGGAGCGGCGCGGTGCAGGAGGCCGTGAACCTCGTGCGTGACCTCGCCATTCTGCAGTTCGGCAAATTGAACCGCTTCTGGCAGATCTCTTTTGTGGCGGCGGCGCTGGGACTCGGCGCGGCGGTCACGTTTGCGGGCGGCTTTCAGTGGTACGGCCTGCTTCCCGTGCTGGCTACGGCGCTGTATTCCGCCGTGATCGTCCACCCGCGGTGCAATGCCCGCTGGATCAAGGCCTCTACGGCCGTCTGCACGATGATGTGGGCGGTCTACAGCCTCTTTATCCGCAATTATGTCTACGTTCTGACGAACGTCATCACCTCGGCCTCCGCCGTCCTTTTCCTGCTGCGGAGCCGAAAGCAAGGAGAAACCGTATGAAAGTTCGTGTCCGGCGGGTGTCCGCCGAGGATGTCCCCGTGGCCATCACCACGGAATTTATCAAGCTGGAGAGCTTTTTGAAGCTGGCAAACGCCGTCCCGTCCGGCGGCATGGCGAAAAACTTCATCCAGAACGGCGAGGTGCTCGTCAACGGCGAGCCGTGCACCATGCGCGGCAAAAAACTCCGCCCCGGCGACGACGTCCGGTTTGACGGCGTGACCTACTGCGTCCGCGCCGCGCATGCAGATTGACCGCCTCAGCCTGCGCGGCTTCCGGAATTACGAGGATGCGCAGGCGCAGTTCGTCCCCGGCGTGAACCTGCTGGTCGGCGGGAACGCCAACGGCAAGACGAACCTGCTCGAGGCCGTCAGCTATCTCTCCACGGGCCGCTCGTTCCGCACCCGCCGCGAGGCGGAGCTCATCCGCTTCGGCGCGGACTTTGCGGAGCTGCGCGCGCAGGTGCAGTCGCAGGAGCGCACACGCGAGCTGCGCGCCGTGCTGTTTTCCGGCAGGCGGCCGCGCCAGCTGTGGCTCGCCGGGGTCAGGCAGCGCAGCCGCGCCGCCCTGTCCGGCGTGCTCACGAGCGTGCTGTTCTGCCCAGAGGACCTTATGATCCTCAAAAAGGGCGCATCCGGCCGCCGCAGACTGATGGACGGCGTCATCTGCCAGCTCCGCCCGAATTATGAAGCGGCCCTTGCGGAATACGGCCGCCTGCTCGACCAGAAATCCGCCCTGCTGCGCGAGCGCTATGACAATCCCTCCCTCCTGCAGGTCCTGCCGGAGTATGACCTCCGCATGGCCCAGACGGGCGCCCTCGTCATTTCGTACCGCGCCCGCTATGTCAAGGCGCTGGCGCAGGAGGCCGCGCGCTATCACCGCGAATTTTCCGGCGACAGCGAGACGCTCGAGCTGACCTACCGCACGGTCTCGACCGTGACGGATCCCTTTGCCCCGCCCGAGACGCTCTGCGCCCAGCTGCAGGAGCATCAGCGCAGCCACGCCCGCGCCGAGCTCGAGAGCGCGCAGTGTCTGTCCGGCCCGCATAAGGACGATTTCGAGGCCGTCATCAACGGCCTGCCCGTGGCGCAGTTCGCCTCGCAGGGGCAGACGCGCACGGCCGTCATCTCCCTCAAGCTCGCCGAGCGCGCCCTGCTGCGGCAGGGAACGGGTGAAACGCCCGTGCTGCTGCTCGACGACGTGCTGTCCGAGCTGGATGCCGGGCGGCAGGACTTTGTTTTGAACCAGCTCCGCGAGGGGCAGGTCTTTATCACCTGCTGTGAAACGGACCGCCTGACCAGTCTCGGTCAGGTGCTGTCCATCCGCAGCGGCACCATCGGAGGGGCGCAGTAATGTATCTATCCATCGGCGGCGATATGGCCGTGCGGGACCGCGCCCTCATCGGGATCTTCGATCTGGACAATACGACCTGCTCCCGCGACACGCGCGCGTTTTTAACGGCCGCGGAGCAGGGCGGTCAGGTGGTCGACGTCTCCGGCGCTCTGCCGAAGAGCTTCGTCCTGACCGAGGAATTCGGCATGGACCGCGTGTATCTCACGCAGTTCAACGCCGCAATTCTGGAAAAGCGCATGGAACAAAAGGAGAACACAATTCATGTCTGAAGAACTGCTGAATACGACTGTGGAACAGGAATACGACGCCTCGCAGATCCAGGTCCTGGAGGGGCTGGAGGCCGTCCGGAAACGTCCGGGCATGTATATCGGCTCGACGTCCGCCAGCGGCCTGCACCATCTCGTCTATGAGATCGTGGACAACGCCATCGACGAGGCGCTCGCGGGCTACTGCACCCACATCACCGTGACGATCAACCCCGGCGACACCATCACCGTCACCGATAACGGCCGCGGTATCCCCGTGGACATTCAGGCCCAGACCGGCCGCCCCGCGCTCGAGGTCGTCTATACGGTCCTGCATGCGGGCGGCAAATTCGGCGGCGGCGGCTATAAGGTCTCCGGCGGCCTGCACGGCGTCGGCGCGTCCGTCGTCAACGCCCTTTCCGAGTGGCTCACGGTCGAGGTCCATAAGGATGGCAAAATCTATCAGATGAAGTTCGCCCGCGGCAATATCACGCAGGAGATGCGCATCATCGGCGATACGGACAGGCACGGCACCATCGTCACCTTCAAGCCAGACCCCGAGATGTTCGACACCCTCGTCTATGACTACGAGACGCTCCACACCCGCATGCGCGAGCAGGCCTTCCTGAACGCCGGCCTGCGCATCGAGATCGCCGACCGCCGCACGGAGGACGGCCCGTCCGATTCCATGTGCTACGAGGGCGGCATCCGCGAGTTCGTCCTCTGGCACAACCGCCACAAGACGCCCCTGCACGAGGAGGTCGTCTATATGGCGGGCGTCCGCCGCGACGCCGAGGCCGAGGTCGCTCTGCAGTATCACGACGGCTATAACGAGACCATCGTCTCGTTTGCCAATAACATTCACACGCCGGAGGGCGGCATGCACGAGACGGGCTTCAAAACGGCCCTGACCCGCGTGCTCAACGCCTACGGCGTGAAGACCGGCGTCATCAAGACCGACGCCGATAAGGTCTCCGGCGAGGACTGCCGCGAGGGCCTGACCGCCGTCATCTCCGTGAAGCTGACGGACGCCCAGTTCGAGGGCCAGACCAAGGCCAAGCTCGGCAATGCCTATATCCGCACGCTGGTCGATTCCATCGTCAACGAGCAGCTTTCCACTTATTTTGAGGAGCATCCTGCCGTCGCCCGCACCATTCTCGAAAAGGCCATGACCGCCAACCGCGCCCGCGAGGCCGCCCGCAAGGCCCGCGAGTCCATCCGCCGCAAGACGGCGCTCGGCGGCGCGGCCATGCCGGACAAGCTGCGCGACTGCAACGAGACGGACGCCAGCCTGACCGAGATCTATATCGTCGAGGGCGATTCCGCAGGCGGCTCGGCCACGCAGGGCCGCGACTCCCGCTTCCAGGCCATCCTGCCGCTGTGGGGCAAGATGCTCAATGTCGAGAAGGTCCGCGAGGACAAGGTCATCGGCAACGACAAGCTCCAGCCCGTCATCACGGCGCTCGGCGCGGGCATCGGCGAGGAATTCCACCTTGATAAGCTCCGCTATCACAAGATCATCATCATGGCCGATGCCGATGTCGACGGCAGCCATATCCGCACGCTGCTGCTGACCTTCTTCTTCCGCTATATGCGCCCGCTGATCGAGCACGGCTATGTCTATTCCGCCATGCCGCCCCTGTATAAGCTCACCCGCGGCAAGACGTCCCGCGTCGCCTTCTCCGACGACGAGCGCGACCGCATCTCCGCCGAGCTCCGCGCGGACAATCCCAATGCCAAGGTCGATATCTCCCGCTATAAGGGCCTCGGCGAGATGGACGCCCACGAGCTGTGGGAGACCACCATGGACCCCGAAAAGCGCACCCTCAAGCAGATCCGCCTCGAGGACGCCGTCAAGGCCGATGAGATCTTCACCCTCCTCATGGGCGAAAAGGTCGAGCCGCGCAAGGAATATATTGAGCAGAATGCAAAGTATGTTGTGAATCTGGATTATTGATTCTGTTTCCGGGCCTGTCCCTGCGCCCCGGCGAATGCGACAGGCTCCCAGACTTGTCATTGCGCAGCTTGGCTCTCCCTTTGGGAGAGCTGGCGGCGCAGCCGCCTGAGAGGGAAAATCAGCCCTCCCCTTGATTGCTATTGCCATTCAAAAGTGCCTGCAAGGCCCTCTCAGTCACCTTCGGTGACA
>ERZ827524.2779-NODE-2779-length-11496-cov-2.806660_pt1 | contig 11496 bp, 7 predicted proteins | sample MGYA00519702_ERZ827524 | MGnify/ENA primary metagenome ERZ827524 (study PRJEB31778, sample SAMEA3449341) | human gut metagenome | biome: human gut; feature: human-associated habitat; material: faeces | place: United Kingdom | collected 2010/2012 ...
TCCAAAGATTTAAGAAGATGATAGAACCAATAACAGATAAATCGGTCTTTATCGCTGTTTTTCGGCACATTTCGACATATCCGTGTTTTTCCGACGGCGGCAATTGGCAAAGCTTACTTCCGCTGCCAGTCATGGTTTGGCAAACGCGTTGCCTACAGGGGAAATCGGTACCCTTTATCTGCGCTGTGTTTTTCTATTTTCTGATCTGACGGATAAAACAACAAACGTTTTCAGTCTCCGGTTTTATCTCGATTGCAATCTAGAAACTAAATCAACACCGGTATTTACTCCAAACATACATGAGGGGCCACCGGCAAGGCAAGACACCATAGTTCCATCTATAGGCCTGCCTTGTCGGTGGCAGTTTTGTTTTTCACCGATACCACAAATGAATATTCGCAGCCTGAAGTGCAAGGGCCAAGGATACAGATACGCTGACCTCAATTCCTTTGAGGGTGCCGTATGGGTACCCTTAGATTTCTGCACCCTTTTTCAGGTCTGCAGCAATTAGAGCCCTTTTGCCAGCATGGTTTGTGTCCTAACGGCTACACACCAGGCGGAAAGGACTTTTATGCTGTGTCAATGGCTCTGCTATGCAGCAGCATACCCGTGATTTCCAAGATTCCGGTCCCACCTGACAAATCGAAATCAAAAGGAGATCACGATAATGGCAATCAATTTCGGTGCAGAGTATAAGCGTTTTAAGAAAGAAATGGAAAAGAAGCATGAGCTGTATACGCAGCTTGGCATGAGCCAAGAACAGATTGACGCCCTCGATGAATTTGATAAAGAGGAGTTTCTCTCCGATAACACTTATAAGCGACATGTTCAGTCTTTGAGCATTGATGAAGACTCTGAGAACCCCGAAAATCTTCGCCTGCTTTTCAAGAAATTCGGGGATGTTCTCTCGGTTGAACTCAAGGCTACTTCCCGAGATAAATATGCCTGGTTGGACGATATTTCGTCCCTGTCTCTTCTTGAAAAACTCCTGTCGCTCTCTGAAGATGATCTTGATCTTCTGGATGCCTATGTCTTCAATGAGAAAAGGTATAGAGAGATTGGAGAAGCCAGGAAGGTCACCCCTCAGTGTATTTACAAGAAAATTCAGCGGATCAAAAAATACTTGGCAGATGGTTAATACGAAAGAGGACGCCCCGCACATGTGCCGTCCTCATCTCATTACATCATGGGGTTTTCCGGCAAGTCTTCAACGTTACAGCCGATCATCCGAGCAAGCTTATATACCGTCTGTGCTTGGCCATTGCTTCCATCTTAGCGCAATAGAAACCCCTGCCGTAGTCAAGTCATCCCCAAAAGCGAGATTGGGAACTTCAACAATTTGGTTGCTTCCGTGTAAGAGCGTAAATGTGTTCATAACAGCCTCCTATATCATCCCAACGATAGTTTATCAACCGGTAACGAGACAACCTGTTTTTTTCAAAAAATAATTGACTAAGGTTTAAAAACAGGTTTTCTCGTGCTCTACCAAGTGAGGGAACCTTTTTCTCTCGTTTGATCTTTGACAACTGAATAGTCTGGATGCCGAGGGAACTTTCTCCTCTGCCCGAAAGGACAAGCTGCCGGATGTGAGCGCCAGGACTCCGTAAGAAATCTGGACGAGCGATCAATCACACGCCGGGTCGATCAGAAAACAGTATTGGTCGATTGGCGATGACAAGAGGGGGACGAATAATAATACTTCTGCAAGACAATGCAGCTCGCTGAAAAGCGGGATAAGTATGTTATGGGTTGGAATTGATACCCACTACGGCTTATATGATCCCGGTTGCTGAGAAAAAAGTCTCAGCATGGATACTGTCGGGAACTCCGCATCCACCCTAGCTGCAGACTCCGTCCGTCGGGCCGGAGAGAATAGACGGATCTCAAACCACCACAAAACTACGAAAAGAAATCTGGTGGCAGAACTACTGTGCAGGAGCGGAAACGCTCCTGCATACCATTCTGCTACCAATTACCCCGAGAGAAGGAGGGGCTTCAATATGTTTGAAATCACATATGACGACAGCCATGTGCTGCAGAACTTTATTGACGCAAATAAGGTCTACCACGGAGCCATTTACGATTTTACCTTTGAGGAACGGTTTATCGTTTATCATTTTTTTGTCAAAGAAACCGCTCGGTATATTGCTTTGGACAGCATGACGGGCTACGGTTCTGAAATTACTCGCAGAAGAAAAGAGAAGCTCTTTGACTCCCGCAGTTATCACAGCATGACACCGATGATACTGAATTCTATCAAATACACCGACGATAAGCGGTATCGGAACGTAATCATTAATAGGCCGTTGGATGTGATTAAAACCATTTTCCTCACGATTCTTCCCGAGTACGGATTTGTCGTTCGCGAGGAGCAGATCAAGCTAAGTCAGAACATGTATCTGGGGCTCACAGGGTAACAGGTCGCTATCTGTGAAGCGGAAGTCGGCGCCGGGAAAACGCTTGCCTATCTGATTGCGTCCTTCGTGGCCAAAGAGCGTTACACAGCGGAGTATGGTTTCAGTCTTCCCGTTACAATCAGTACATCCAGCATTGAGCTCCAAAAGATGATTGTTGAAAAGGAAGTGCCGCAGCTCTCCCGCATGCTTCAGGATTATGGGTTAATCAAGCACCCACTCTCTGCCGTGGTTCGTAAAGGCAAAGAACACTACTTCTGCAAAGCCCGTTGCTATGACTACCTTAACAAGCTTATGGCGCATAAAGAGAAGTACCAAAAACTGCTCGACTACTTCACGCTGAATAAAATAGCGGTTCGAGCTTTTGACCTCGACACATGGGATATGCCCGCTGCCATCAAGGGAAAGATTTGCGTCAAAGGCAGATGCAGCCGTTGCAAGTATAGAGATGACTGTCGCTATTCCTGCTATGTGAAAGCTGCTAATGGCAAAGGAACGGTCGATTTTCAAGTAACCAATCATAATCTTTTTCTGACCAGCATCAAGACATCCGATAGCGAGTCTACATCCGGAATCATTCAGAGAAGCCCCTATGTGGTGATTGACGAAGCACATAAATTGCTGGAAGCCGCACAGACAACCTTCGGCGAGCAATTCTCCGAGGGGATGATTCAGAAATATATCAACTCCGTCAGATACCTCAAATCCGAAAAGGTCAAAGAGAATGCATACAATGGCTATTTGGATAGAGCAAAGAAAACAAATCAGCAGCTCTTCGCCATGCTTCGCAAACTGATTCCTAACAGCGAGTTTAATGACGAGCGCACCTTCAGCATAGCCCTTCCCGATGCAGGCGTCGCTCTTATTCTTCGGTTGAAAAAAACAATTGCGTTGATTGAAACCGCTAGAAAAGAACATCGGGGAGCATACGAGATGGACGGCAAAAGAATCATCAAGGTGTTGGAGCAGTTCGTACGGCGAAACAACAGTAACGTCTGGCTTGAGTTGGAAGATGGAAACAGCCTTTCTCTGTGCTGCTGCCCGCGGAATATGGCAGACGTGATGGAGAAAACGATGTGGAACCGCTCAGTCAGCTATGTTCTGACCTCCGGTACCATGAGTGATGGCAGAGATTTCTCCTTTTTCAAAAAGGAAAACGGAATCGCCCGTCTCCCCAAACATCTTGTAAGCGAATGCTCTACCGCCTCCCCCTTTGACTATCAGAACCATGCCAGAATGTACATCCCCGAAGATATGCCAGCGCCGGATAACAAGAACGAGGACTATATCAACGCCATCACAGAGAGAATCCTCCAACTCATTGACGCAACCAACGGTCACACTGCTATTCTGTTCACGTCGTATAAAGTCCTGCAGTCTGTGTACGAGAAGGCCATTCACCAGCTCGGCAAGTACGAAGTGTTCTGCATGACAAGAAGCAACAGGAAAGTTATCAGCGATTTTCGCAAGAGTAAAAACGGTATTCTATTTGCCTCTGGTGCTATGTGGGAGGGGGTGGATTGTGTCGGTGACGGACTCTCCTCTGTGATTATTGTCCGTCTGCCGTTCCCGCTGAGATCGGCCATAATGGAGCAAAAGAAGAAAGCCGTCGGAGATATGGCAAAGTTCGTCCATGAATATGCCGTCCCCGAGATGCTGATCAAGCTCCGCCAGGGCGTCGGAAGACTGATCCGCTGTGAGACAGACACCGGCGTTGTTTCAATCCTTGATTCCCGCGCCGCAAATGGCAACTATGTCCCGAGAGTGAAGATGGCCCTTCTCAAGTATCCAATAGTGACATCTGTCGACGAGGTTAAAACCTTCATGAAAAGTGTGAAGGGAGAAGATTACTATGCTTGACATCGTCAAGCCTGATATAGATGCGTCCCTGCCGAAAAGTGAGAACCCTTCTATAGTTATACATTGAGACGAATATCCTTCGACATCGAGGAGAGCTATCCGAAGCTCACGGCGCAGGTGCCTTGCAGCGGCGGATGGCTAAAGAATGGAGTACAAGCCCATGTTATCTGAAGTACAGACGAAAAGCGCCAACTACCTCCGCATTATCGCCGTCTTAAAGGCGCTGCGAGAGCGAGGGCATATCAACGACAAGGAATATGCCAAGGCAAAGAAATACTATTGGAAGCTCACAGGTGCTGATATCGTGATTGCGGATTAAAAAGATTTTTCTTCAATTTTCGCTGGACTTGTCAAGTTCCGTGGATATAATCTGTGTTGCCGAAAAAAGGTTTGCCCCAAAATGTAGGGCAAACCTCGTCCAAGGGAAGGGGGAAATCTTATGGCGCAAGGAAAACTTATTTCGCCAATATCCAGGAAAGCGTATGAGCGGACGAAGGTTGCCGCCTATTGCCGTGTTTCCTCCAATTCTGCGGATCAGCTTAACTCTTACGCCGCACAGATCCAAGCGTATACTAAGCTGATAAAGAGCAATGCCGCCTGGGAGCTGGTCGAGATATTCGCCGACGAAGGACTCAGCGGCATGAAGGCTGGAAAGAGAGTTGAGTTCCAGCGTATGATCGGAATGTGTGAGCATAAGCAGATTGACCTGATTATTACCAAATCTGTTTCCCGATTCGCGCGAAACGTGAAAGAGGCATTGGAATATGTCCGAAAGCTCAAACTACTCGGCATCGGTGTCCAATTTGAAAAAGAGGGCATTTACACTCTGGCACTGGGCGATGAGATGCTGCTCAACACATTTTCCGCCATAGCACAGGAGGAGTCAAAGGCAATCTCACAAAATCAGCGTCTCTCCATCGTCAAACGGATGGAACGCGGTGAATATGTAGACAGCAATGCTCCATACGGCTTCCGGCTGCAAGATAAAAAGATTGAGACTTTCGACCAAGAAGCCGATGTGGTGCGCTACATTTTCCTGCAATATCTGAGTGGATGGTCAACCGGTGAAATAGCAAGGGATCTGACCGACAAGGGTATCCGAACCAGGCTTGGTAAAGAGCAATGGCGTTCCACAAAGATCTCCTATATTCTCTCCAACGAGCGTTATGTCGGAGACTGCAGATATCAAAAGACATACCGAGACTGCATTGTTCCCTTCAAACAGTCAAAGAACCGTGGTCAGGAAGATATGTTTTATGCTTCCGGTACTCACAATCCGATCATAGATCGAGAGACATTTGAAAAGGTTCAAGCATTGCTGCAAAACCGGAAGGAACGGTTTTCAAAATCCGAACAACAGAATATATATCCTCTTACGAGCCGCATTCGGTGTTCCGAATGTGGCTCGTATTATCATCGGCGGGTCCGGAACGGAACTATCAAGTGGGTATGTGCTAAACACAACACTGACACTCACGCCTGCCCTTCGGGATACTACAGTGAAGAACGGATCTATGATGGTTTCATCACAATGGTAAACAAGCTCCGATTCGGCGAAGAACGGATTCTTGACCACGTGATCGCAAAACTTGAAACGGCTGCAGCTCGGTATAAGCGAAACAACGCTTCGGCCGGTAAGATGAGCCGGAGCATAGCGGAACTGAATGCAAAACTTGCCATGCTTGAACAGCTTCGCTCAAAAGGCTACCTTGCCATAGAGGTATATCAGTCACAGGCCAGGGATATACAAAAGCAAATCAGCACCCTGAAAGCTGAACGAAGAAGCGCCTTTGAGTCTACAATTCAGACCATGCTCGGCGAGGTTTTGAAAATGAGATCCCTGTTCAACGAAATAGAAGAACCGCTCGAGGAATTTGATGACAAGCTGTTCCTCGAGCTTGTCAAGGATGTCGAAATAAATAAGCAGGATGAAATGGCCGTCACGTTCCTTGGCGGTTTGAAGTTCACCGAACTGATATAGGAGCACGCCATGAAGAAGACACGTTTTATTCCATACGGATACACTATGCGAAACGGACAAATCATTATTGAGCACCGTGAAGCAGATATTATCCGATATATCTTCGACGAGTACATCAAGGGCGCTTCTCTCAAAACTCTGGCTGAAGAATTGACAGCCCGCAGAGTGCCATATACAGAGAAGACAGAAGTGTGGGATAAAGCGAGAATTGCAAGGATAATCGACAATGCCAAATACACCGGCTCGGAAACCTATGATCCCATCATCGATGAAGCTACGTTTGGGGAGGCAGCGGCAGCAAAGGAGGCCAGGCAGAGAAATCAAATCGTAAGCGAATGCGAAGGCATTGCTCTGATGCGAGATCGAATCCGATGCGGTCAATGTGGTGCTCCGATGGCACGGCGCATCTGCTCCAAGCGGAAGATCAAAGAGAGCTGGACTTGCAGCAATGACATCTGTGGATGCCGTGTGAGAATCAGTGATACCGACCTTCTGGTGAAAGTGACGCTCATACTGAATCGAATCATAGAAAACGCCGATCTCATGGCGCCAAAGCCCAAAATGAGATTCAAAGAATCGCTTGCCGTGCAAAGGCTGCAAAATGAGATCGACAATGAGTTCACAGAAGAACAGCCGAGTGAGAAGCTGATCGTGTCCCGTATCTGTGAAATAGCGAGCCTGCTTTACAAAGAGACAAATGCAAGGGAGCAGATCGTCGCCCGCATCGTTCAGAAGCGAGTCATGCTGATGAATCCTCAAACAGAATTCAATTCAGCCTATTTCACCGATCTTGTTGAGAGCGTGATCCTCGAAGCTCCCGCCAGAGTGTCCTTGCTAACAAAGACCGCTGTTCAAATAAGCGAAGGAGAGCCTGATCATGGAAGTCAAGAAAATACCGAAGAAGACAGTAACACTGATTGAACCGAAACGGTCAATCCTTGTTAATAAAGAGAAATACCATCAGAAGCGTGTCGCTGCATATTGCCGTGTCTCGACTGACAGCGAAGAACAGCTCACGTCCTATGTGAATCAGAAGAAGTTTTACACGGACATGATCGCCAGAAATACCGAATGGCAATTTGCCGGGTTGTATGCGGATGAGGGAATTTCGGGAACAAGGGCGGATAAGCGCCCCGAGTTCAATAACATGATCAAGGCGTGTCTCGCCGGAAAGATCGACTACATCATTACAAAATCGGTCTCGCGCTTTGCTCGAAATACGGTGGATTGTCTGGATTACGTCCGTATGCTGAGAGCCAGAGGAATTGGAATATTCTTTGAAGAACAGAACATCGACACACTAAAAAGCGATAGCGAACTGTACCTTATCATCTATGCAGGCTTTGCCCAATCTGAGTCCGAGAGTATCAGCAAGAATATCACATGGAGTTACCGCAAGAACTTCGAGGACGGCAAGCCAATCTTCATGTATAAGAAGCTGCTTGGCTACAAAAAGGGAGAAGACGGTAAGCCCGAGATTGTTCCTCGGGAAGCTGAGATCGTAGAACGAATCTACACGATGTATCTGTCCGGTATGACAGTTGACGTCATATCCAGACAGCTTCAATCGGAGCATATCGTGATTCCCGACAAGGCATTCACCTTCGGGAAGAACATGATCATGAATATACTGAAAAACGAGAAATACTGTGGAGACTGCATCCTTCAGAAAACAGTAACTGTTGACTGCATCTCTAAGACGAGAAAGAAGAATGAGGGTGAAGCTCCCATGTATATTGTGGAGAACAGCCACCCGGCAATCATCAGCAGAGAGATGTTCAACCGGGCGCAGGAAGAACTTAGCAAACGAAAATCACGCTCTCCGCAATCACAAAAGACGGCACTTACGGCCTCCGGCAAGTATTCCAAATATGCGCTAACGGATGTTTTGATCTGCGCAGAATGCGGGAGCCGATATAAGCGGGTAACTTGGACAAGCCTTGGACAAAAGCGGATCGTATGGCGCTGCGTCAACCGTTTGGACAATGGAAAGAAGTACTGCCAACACTCCCCAACGCTAAGTGAATCGGCCCTACAGGAGGCAATAGTGAGAGCCTTAAACAAGTTCAACGCCGAGGATACATCAACATACCTCGCACTGATGAAAGCCACAATCGGTGAAGCTATTGGTGCAAACGGCGGCTCTGATGAGATTGAGCTGCTGGAACGGCGAATTGATGCGTTGAACAACCGGATGTTAAAAATAGTCAGCGAAAGCGTCGAAAATGGTATCGATGCAGAGGAAAACGAGGATGAGTTCAAAAGGATCTCCGATCAAATCGAACAGCTCAACCGCAGAATTGAGGCCATCCGCAAGACCGCGGGAAGCAATGAAGAGTGGAAAAAACGACTGAACAGGATTCAAGCTACTATCGATCAGCGAGAGACGCATTGCGACACATACGATGACGCTATCGTTCGCCAGATGATTGAGTGCGTCAAAGTCCGTGAAGGAGGAAGACTCACTATCATATTTGGAGGTGGTTATGAAATTGAGGAGCAAATCTGATTAGAAAACGCTATCCTCCTCAGTTTCGGAATCTCCGTTCCGTTCTTCATCCGGCGCAGTAGAATCTTCCAGAACGGAGAAAATAAAAGATTCCCGTGCATGCAGCTTGTTCATTGGCAACCGCTGTGCGGGATTTTCTTTTTACCGTTATCCTCAACGAGCATTGCTTCTGCATATGGGACAGCAGGGAAACATAGAATATTGATAATGTTTCCCTGTATTTTATAGTGTTTTCAGATTATATGGTGAAAGTGGTAAGGTTAAAAATCGGTGTATTTCTGATTGCATTTAGCGGTGTGATGTTGTTATAATTGTTATAATAGCATTGGTTTGTAGTACCTCTAAGCAAGCGCTTATGCTGTGCTGAGAAGTCCTATGTAAAAGGATGGCCGGTTTTTCATCTATAACCGCTGGTAGTGATGCGAAAAATGTATTGGTCGGACGGATTCGCAAAGGATAACAAGACACATTCCCCCAAATTCTCAGAAGAGCAATTTTAGCTGCCAAGACTCGCTCAGATACTCTATTGTATATCATAAGTAAAGAGCAACCAATCAGAGGTATTCAGGTTTATAAGGAGACATAGTGTGGAAAATCTTGATAAATTGCTAAACGAACTACGGAAATTGCCGAATGAAACGCAATGGTTGGAGTTTAAGCACAACAACTATGAGCCAGCCATGATTGGTCAGGATATCAGTGCACTGTCAAACAGTGCGGCTATGTGCGAAAAAAGCTGTGCGTACATGCTATGGGGAATTGATGACAAGACCCACGAAATCCTTGGTACAGATTACAATTTGCAGACCCTGAAAAAAGGTAATCAGGAACTAGAAAATTGGCTGCGCTCGTTGCTCTCCCGTAATGCAGATTTTGAATTTCATGCAGTCCAGATGAATGGTAAAGACGTTGGGGTGCTCATAATATATAGAGCAGCCAATCAGACTGTGATGTTTGAGAAGGTTGACTATATTAGAGTAGGGAGTTACACAAAAAAATTGAATGAGTACCCCGCTTTACAAGCCCAACTATGGGACCGAATCCGCAACACAAAATTCGAAGAGCGCTATGCAAAGCAGGACTTGGATCTTGCAGATGCCTTGCGTCTGCTAGACTTTGCTACGTATTTTGATATCCGAAATATTCCGCAACCATCTGACAATGATGGTGTTGCCCATTACATGGTAGAAGAAGGGATTATCGCCAAGCAGGACAACGGCCTCTATGCCATTACGAATCTAGGTGCAATTCTTTTGGCCAAACGGCTGACCGATTTTCCGCGCATTTCCCGTAAGTCCATTCGTGTTGTTCAGTATCAGGGCAATAACAGACTGAACATGTTGAAGGAAGATGTTGTCGGAAAAGGCTATGTGGTTGGCTTTGAAGGACTGATCAAATATATCGACGCACTTCTCCCGACGCAGGAGGTTATCGCCAGTGCATTACGGGAAAAGAAAACCGCCTATCCGAGTATTGCGGTCAGAGAGGCAGTTGCAAACGCACTGATCCATCAGGACTTTTCAGTGACAGGCACCGGCCCGGTGGTCGAAATTTTTGACAAACGTATTGAGATCACAAATTCCGGAACCCCCCTTGTGGATGTACGGCGCATTATCGACAATCCGCCGAGATCCCGAAATGAAAAGCTGGCCGCTTTAATGCGGCGACTTCGGATGTGTGAAGAATTGGGCACCGGATGGGATAAAATTGTGATTACTTGCGAGCTGCATCAACTCCCGGCGCCGAAAATAGAATTATTTGAGGACAGTACTAGGGTCACTTTGTTTTCTGAAATGCCCTTTTCCAGTGTTTCTATGGAAGATAAGTTGTGGGCCTGCTATTTGCATGCCTGTATTAAGCATGTGCAGGGTGAACAGTTGACCAACAGTTCGCTGAGAGAACGATTTGGATTAAAAGATTCTGCATCGGGCACGGTATCACGGCTGATTAAAGAAGCGGTTGCATTGGAGCTTATTAAACCACTCGATCCGACAACAGCTCCGAGATATATGAAGTACATTCCTATCTGGGCGTGATTTAACTTGCTGGCAACTTGCTTAGGATGAGGTTTCAATACGCTTTTTGAACGCAAAATCACCAAATATGGTGTTGAGTCACTGTTATGCGAACTAAATACAGAATGATTTTAACTTGCTGGTAACTTGCTTCTCAGAAACGCGAGCTCGTATACGTAACCTCGAAGAGTTTATGCGGACGAGTGTCCGAAATTGATAGAAAAATGGCACGGCGGGGGGAGAACTTCTGGGATGGCTGTCCGCACCTTGCCCTTTCTGTCCCTGTTGTCTCGGCGCATCGGGGCAAGACCCAGGTTCTCAATTTTATGTTTATCCCTTGAGATTCCCAGATGACTTCTGGCAGACTTTTATCCTATGCTTGTTTATGACTGTGCCGATAACCAGCGCATTAAGGCCAAAACAAAACTGACACCGCCGGAAGAACGATGTCAGTCTATAGTTCAACTCTTTTTTCCTTTTATCCCTCTTTAGAAGAGCTTTTTGTGCTGTCCGTACTTTTTGGGACAGGTCAATGGACGCCCGTTGAATGAATTATGATGACGCTATCGTTCGCCAGATGATTGAGCGCGTCAAAGTCCGTGAAGGAGGAAGACCCACTATCATATTCGGAGCCAGTTATGAAATTGATGAGCAAGTCTGACTAGAAAACGCTATCCTCCTCAGTTTCGGAATCTCCGTTCCGTTCTTCATCCGGCG
>ERZ827524.2803-NODE-2803-length-11429-cov-3.349921_pt1 | contig 11429 bp, 8 predicted proteins | sample MGYA00519702_ERZ827524 | MGnify/ENA primary metagenome ERZ827524 (study PRJEB31778, sample SAMEA3449341) | human gut metagenome | biome: human gut; feature: human-associated habitat; material: faeces | place: United Kingdom | collected 2010/2012 ...
CACTGCCGCCGACATAAGGCGTTTTTCCCCAGTTTCAGGGTCTAACTCATATATAAAGCCGTTGTCATCGTTGTTTATATAATACACTTTGCCGTTATAAAAGCTCAGCTGCTCGGCGTAATCAGTGCAAAGCTCCTCTTTTTCGCCGGTATTCATATTGGTGGCAACTATTCCAGGGTCGTCTTCGCTCTTAGCGCCGTAAGCAATCATATTCTCAAAATCAAAAGCAAATTCTTCATATGGAGTATAAACCATACCGTTGGATTTGCCTGTGGTTTTATTATATTTGCTCAGCCTGTTCCCGCTGTCATGCTGATAATATATATCGTCTCCCTCCGTCTTTACTATAAGGCACTCTTCGCTGACCAGGCGGGTGGTGTTCTCGCCGTTAAAGTCCATGCGGTAAAGCCCAGCCTCCACAGCGCCGACATAGGTATAATAGATATATTGGGTGTCAAATGCGGCGCTGGTTATATCCAGCCTGCATATGACCCGCTTGTCATGCCCTTCGGGAGACATGCGGTACATTATATTGCCGTCCAGCACAAACAGATAGCCGCCGGCATATTGTATGGAGCCCGAACTGATAGTGGTAACGCTTTTATAATTGCTGCCGTCCAGATTGCATACGCCTACCTCATAGCCCTCGCTGTCCTTAAGCACGCTCACTGTATAAATGCGGTCGCCCGCAATCTGATAAGCGCCTATGCACATGGGCACTATTATCTGCCTGAAGGAGCCGTCCTTTTTCATGCGGCAGAGTGCGCCTGAGGCAACATCGTAATTATCCGCTATCATGGAGGGATAGCCTCCGCCGTTTATGTAATATATATAGTCGCCGCTGACCAAGGTATAGCCTATTTCTCCTATGATGTCGTCCTGCGGCGCGCAGGAGGACAGGCCGAATAAAAGCGCAATGCCTAAAAACAGGCATATTAATTTTTTCACTTGCTATCTCCCTTTAATAATTAATTATCCAGAAGGTTCTGGGCCTCGCCGCCCTCAACTGGCACCCGCCATACCTCGCCTCCGTTTTGCTGCTTAAAGAAATACAGCCACCCGTCCGCTTCGTCCATATAATAATCCGGGCCGGTTTCCCCTGGACCTGCAACGGCAGGCTGATTGCACAGCAGAGTAAGATTTTCGCCGCTATAGTCCACTCTGTAAATACTGCTGTCTGACGGCATGGAAAAATAAAGATATTTTTCACCGGCAAGCACGGCAGAGGGCATCTCATCCGTCACCTTAACTCTGGCCGAACCGTCCAGGGCCATAACATACAAACCCGTGCTGCCCTCGTCTGAAGAAACGCCCGCCATAGCCGAAGCGTCGGGAGCCAGCACCAAAAGATCGTAAACCGAATTGGAAAGGGTCTCCCCCTCAGGATATGTGCCGTTGACAAAATTCTCCGGAGCTATGCTGAAGCGCGTGAGGTTGTCATCCGCCCGCTCATAATAGAGATAATTGTCAAACACGCCGTAGATGTGCCCGTTGCGGTTGGTCATAACCACCGGCTCCTTGGATAAATCCGATAAATCCAGCTGACGTATTCCCGCTTTGCTGACAATATAATAATAGATATGGTCGGAAGTCATGTATATCTGCCTTATATTGCCGCTGTCCTCCTCAGCAAGCTCCAGATTGGTAATATTATTGCTTTCTATCTCAATAACGCTGATGGAGGAATCCTTTTCTACCGCTATGGCGTTTTCCCCCAGATAATAGGTGTCCCCGTTGCCTATCCTTATAATCTCCCTGGGACTGCCCCCCGTTATTTTAGTCATATAAAGCGCAAGCTCATTCTGGGAAAGAGGGGCGATAAAATATATCAGCTCGCCGTATATCCTGAAATCATACGCAGCTTTATTGGTTATGCGCTCGGCGTTGCCCTCGCTGTCCAGCCGGTAAATGGCCGCCTGCTTGCCGCCCGAAAGAGCGTCTGAAAGCATTGCGGGCATAGAGCCGTTTATATAATAGACGTAATCCCCCTGCACAGCGGCAATTCCGCCGTTAGACAAAACCTCGGCATCCGGCTGTCCTCCGCTGACGCTGGGCGCGCAGCCCGAAAGAGCCATGCATACCGCGGCGGCCAGAACCAAAAGCGCCTTCCATTTCTTATTCAACAACATATCTCATCCTTTCATATTTGGACTTCAGCCGCAATATGCGCCTGGAGCCCTGCTGCATTATTTAAGCTTCAAAAATGTCCCTAATCTATGGAGCGGATAGGGTTCTATGTTCTATGCACCTGCGCGGCAATTTTTCAGTCCCGCGCCGCAGTTTTATTAACTTTTCAGCCCCGCCGCAGCTTTAAGCATCCTTCTGCTTTGGCCGCAGCTTTAAGCGCCCCTCTGCTTTGGCCGCAGCCTTAAGCGTCTTTCTGCTTCTGACGGGGCGCCGCAGGCCCTTTGGCTTCAGCCGCCGATCACGCCCGAAACCTCATATTCAACGCATTCATATTGCAAGGTTTCCAGATTAATCCTGTATATGCGCCCCTCGTCCGAATCAGAGAAATAATATAAATAGCCGTCCAGCAAATCGGGTACGTCCAATTCGGATACGGCGTCTGGACAAATACTCTCCCTGTCCGTGCCGTCCGGCCTGATGCGGTACAATTCATACATTTCGGAGAGATTGATATAATAGATGTAGCCGTCATAATATATCATCCTTTCGGCGCGGTCCTCGGATATTTTGACTCTTTCCCCGCCCTCTATGGGCATGACGTACATCCCCTCTTCAGAGGAGATATAAGAACCTACCAAAAAGCCCTCCTCAGGCACAAACAGAAATTCCTCATAGCCGCCCATTGCTATCGCTTCGGCCTTATCCGCCTCTTCGTCATAGCAATAGCAGTATCCCGTGGCCAGCGCATAATAATATGCCCGGCCCTCTCCCGCCTCCAGCAGAAAAGCCGGAACCATTGTAAGCTGCTCAGGCTCCGTCTGGTCATGGGCCGCCTTATACAACTCTCCCGGCTCGCCCTCGTTATTTACCGTATAATACACATACCGCGGGCTGACCCGCAGATTGTAGATGTCGTGCGTCCCTATTCTCTCGCTTTTAAGGGTGGCTTTATCAAGACGGTAAAGCCCTCCGTCCTTGACGTAGTATATAACGTCCTGCATATAGGCGTAGCCGCCCCAGTCGTAAACGCTGTCAAAACGAAGTATTTCTTTCTTCTCGGTGCGGTCGCTTTTAATGCGGCAGAGCACGCTTTGGCCGTCGTCATAGGCCACATACCAGATATATTCTCCGTCTATGTTGAACAGGGAAACATCTTCGGCCACTACCACGTCCTGCATTGAGCGGTCCTGCTTCATACGGCAGAGCGCGCCCCGGTAGTCATGTATGCGCACGCCCTCGTCCCGGACGTAATTGTCTCCGTTTATGTAATAAATCCAGTCGCCCTGGCGCGCCGCCCAAAGCCCGTCGGACACCACCGCCTCATCAGGCTGGGCGCCCGTTAAAGGCTCAGCGCTATCCGCACAGCCCGACAGAAGAACTACAGCGCATACCAAAGCCAGGGAAAATAATTTTCTCATTCTTACAGCCCTTTCAGTTTATTTCCCCCGTTTTTTAAAACACCCTTTGGCACTATTATATATAAAAAGCACGGATATTTCAATTACTTTTTGAGAAAGAGTTTTAAACGGGATATTAATTTATTTTCCGCATGCCGGTAAGCCCCCGGTTTTCTGCGGCCTGATTTAAGAGCCGCATTGCCGCCGCGCTTTACCAGAACAGCCGGGTTCAGGCGCGGAGCATCGGGAGCTCCACGGCCTTAATGCCGTAAAAACGGGCGCGGCCAAGACGCAAAACGCCTAGCCAACGCCCCGCCTTGACCGGGGGACGGCAGCGCCTCCCGCGGCCAAGGCGGTAATAGCGCGCTTCCGCCCATACGCAGAAAACCGGCTCAAAATAAATGCATCCTCAATATAAGAAACCATTATTCATAGCCCTGTATTAATCTGCTTTCCCCATTATTCTAAGCCGGAACAAAACCGGACACGCTTTACGCCCCCGCACCCGGACAGAGATTCCCAAGGTCTAAAACCGCAGAGCCAAAATGCCCCCTTATCTGAACAGCAGATACCCATTCTATTCAGAGTAAAAGCAAGTAATAAAACAAGGCCGCCAATTCGGCCATTTTAAGTGATATTATCCATTGCATGCCGACTCTAATACACAGATAAAGCAGATAAAAACATTAAGTATGCGGGAAATAAGGCAAATTTATATTGATTTGAACATACGAATATGCTATACTGAAAAAAACAATTATCCGCGGTTAATCCGCTGAAAATATCATAGGTAAAAATAATGTCTGATAAAATATGCTATATAATAGGCGCAGGCGAATGCGCGCCTTTAAAATTTCATCCGGAACGCGAGGATTTGGTAATAGCGGCTGACGGCGGCCTGGAATATTTAAATGCGGCCGGAATACGCCCTGATTTGATACTGGGAGATTTTGATTCCCTCTCATATGCTCCCGAAGGGGAAGATGTAATCAGGCTCAGGCCCGAAAAGGACGATACCGACACCTATCACGCCGCGCGCATAGCCCTAGAATACGGGTACAGGCATTTTTACATTTACGGCGGACTGGGCGGACGGCTGGCCCACACCATAGCCAACATCCAGCTTCTGGAGCACATTGCCGAGCAGGGCGGACGCGCTTATCTCGTCGGCACGGGCGAAACCCTTACGGTACTGCGGAACGGCCGGCTGGAATTTCTGCCCGAAGCGAAGGGATACATTTCCATTTTCGCCGTTAACGGCCCTGCGTACGGCGTTACTCTCACCGGTCTGAAATATCCCCTGGATAAATATTACATGCTCGGCTCATATCCAATAGGGGTAAGCAACGAATTTACGGGGCAGCCGTCCAGCGCAGAAACGGCGGAAGGCTCACTGCTCATCATTTTCCATTCAAACAACGGCGTCCTGCCCATAGCAAACCCATTTTAAGTATTTATTATAAATTCTAAAGCCCATGAAGCTAATTTTATTCGTACTAAATTAAAATTAATAACGGGAGGTTCTTGGAATGAAAAAGCTGTTTATAAGCATCATAGCCCTGCTTCTTCTGAGCGTGCCCGCAAGCTATGCAGACGATCGTGCAAACATCCTTTTAAGAGATAAATCTTCCAAAATGTTTTTTGGGGAGCTGGCGGAGAACCAGGGCGATTCAGTCGTTATAAAACCTATATACAATGTAAAAGGGGAATTTGACCCGGACACGCTGATACAGGTGCCCATCGACTGCTGCGATGTTATTAGCGGCCGAACCGCCGAAACAGGCAAATTATATCTCTGCGGCTTATCGGGCAGTTCTGTAGGCATCAATCTCTGCAACTTATCCGAGGATACGGCAAATGCCGACTTTGACCGCAACGCCTTAATTGGCGATTCAGTAAACCTCTATCTCTGGGAATTTGACACCATGGATACATCTACTATCAAGCTCAACGCCGCCGACAGCTTTTCCATGGAGATTCAGGAATATCTCAACCAGGGCCTTTTTGACAAAGCCGAGCAGGACCGCCTGTACCAGATTCATTTGCAAAGCCGCCCCAAAGTGTCCGCCGCCGCGCCTGCGCAGTCAAACGAAACGGTAATTTTGCCCTCCCAATCTGCGCAAAAGCAGCTAAAAACCCTGGCCTGGCCCTGGGCGGCTGGACTATGCGCCGCCGTCACCGCCGCGGCTGTAATATTGTATATAAAAAGACGCTAGTTTTACGGCGGCCGCAGCAGCGAAAACAGCCGGCGCGCATTAATAGATACTGGCAAAACGAATATTTCCCCCAAAGCAAAAGCCTTTGAGGGCGTAATTAAGGCTTTAAAAAGGGAAGCCCGCTTAGAGAATAAAGCGGTTGGGTAAATTGCAGAAACGCATATGGTTTTAAGGGTTAATATTCTGATATTAGGAGGTTTTAAGATGAAAAAGCTGTTTTTTATACTGATTGCCCTGACGCTGCTCTGCGTTCCCGTCAGCTATGCCGGCGATGTGCCCGAAAGCCTCTTAAATGATCCTGCTTCCAAAGTGTTTTTCGGCAAGGTAATAGAATGTGAGGGCAGGCATGTAGTTGTTGAACAGATAAAGAACATTAAAGGGGAATTCCAGGAGGGCAGCCTTATAACCCACGACCACTGCACGGCCATAGATACGCGCTACGCCATAGTGGGAAAAACCTACCTCTGCGGGCTGAGCGGCCAATACAGCTTCTACCTTTGGGAGGCCGACAGCATGGACACCGCAACATTAAAGCTTACCGATATGGGCAACGTTTCTCAAAGAATGCAGAAATACTTAAACCAAGGGCGTTTTGAAGAAAAAGAGCAGGAGCGTTTAGACGCCCTGGAAAGCGCCGCCCAAACCAGGCCCCCGGCGTTAAATACTCCACCCTCCGGGCAGGCTGAGCAAGCCGAGCAGGCCGGGCAGACAGCTATTTCCTCGCCTTCCGCAGAAAATAATCCCGGCGCAGCCGTTTGGCCATATGCCGCAGCGACCGGCGCGGCTGCGGCCATTGCAGTTATAGTTATTATAATTATTAAAAAACGATAGTGTCTGGTCTGACCATGCATAAGAATTGGTTGAATATGGTGAGAAAATATTTTCAAGGCCGTTTAAGAGCTAAGAGTAAAAATATCTATATCATTTTAATCCGGCTTTTGCCGTGTAACCGTGTAACGTGAGCGATTACATGCTTCCCTGTTGAACATAATTACATTGCGCCAGCACCATGTAGATAGGGATAGTAAGAAGAAATATTCGTGATACCCGTATGTTATAAGCTATGGATAAGGCGTGAAATTCGGATATTATAAGGCAAACAAACATTTAACAATTATGTTATGGCTGTATGGAATAAATACTGCAATCAGTCCAAACAGAGGTCATACCATACGGCTCATAACGGGCTCCTTTATGCTGAAAAATAAGCCGCCTAAATAATATGCAAGCTGTAATTATAAATAAAAAGGCCGCTGTTTTCAGAAGCGCACATACTTAAAAAGCAACTGCCAGCTACGGCGAATTCGCATCAGTGGAGGAAATGGATTGTGGTCTGGATGTTATTGGTTTTTGGACGTAATATATCTGTGGAATCTGTTCGTTTGATACGGACCGGAGCCTAAACGTCCTGCCTGCAATTAAAAAACCAGCCGCCCCAAACGGACGGCTGAAAATATAAGCATAAGGAGAATATTCTTTTATGGAAAAGATACATACAAGTCAAAAGGAACAAGCGCGCGCAGAAGCGTATTTTAACGAGCTGTTTTCGGATATGTCCGCCCTTCCCTTTTCCTTTAAATACGACGGCCGGCAGTACCGCGGCCTGGACGGGGATTTTTCAGCCGCTTGGGAGGATGGCCGCCTTACAGGGCGGCTGCCCGACGGGCTGGAGGTGCGCGCGGAAATAAAGCGCAATTTTGAATACGCCTCCTTTGAATGGACGCTGTATTTTAAAAACACCTCTGAAAAGGAAAGCGGAGTGCTCAGCGATATCATGGGTGCAGATTTTACCATAAACAAGCCTGACCCTGAGCTGTTCTATTTTATCGGGGACGACGCAATGGATTCATACGCCTATGGATTCATACGCCTATGCTCCCGTGCGCGTGCCTATGCGTGCGGGCACGTTTTTGGAATTCCAGCCTGTAGGCGGGCGCCCCACCAGTTTCATGACCCCCTATTACAGATACGAATACCAAGATGAGGGCATATATTTAACAGTGGGCTGGCCGGGCCAATGGCGCACCCGCTTTGACGCGCGGCACATTGAAAACTATTCTTATCCCAACGACTTTACCGTCCGCTTTACGGCGGATACGCAGATAAACGGTCGGCTTAAGCCGGGAGAAATTATACGCGCGCCCCTTATATCTGTTCTGATGTATGAGAAGCAGAGCGAAATACGCACTATTAACCTCTGGCGGCGCTGGTTCATGGACTGCAATATGCCCCGGCAGAACGGCGCATTAATGCAGCCGGGCATTTTCACCTCCACCAGCTGGGTATACAACGAAATGGGGCAGGCGACCGACCAGAACCAGATAGAAGCTTTAAAATGGTACAGGGACGCAGGAATAAAAACAGACTGGCACTGGATGGACGCCGGCTGGTATTTTATCAACGGGCAGACCTCCATTACCGACTGGGGCTGGCAGACCGGAAGCTGGGAGGTAGATACCAAGCGCTTCCCCAGTGAATTCCGCGCAATATCCGAATACGCCGCCCAAGAGGGAACCAGAACCCTCTTATGGTTCGAGCCTGAACGGGTGCAGCCTGACACATTTCTCTGGGACACGCCCTGGTGCCTGGAAATTCCGGGCGCAGGCTCAAAGCTGGCCGATTTCGGCAATCCGGATTTCCGCCAGTGGCTGTTAAAAAGAGTAACCAGCGTATTAACCAGGGGCGGCATTTCTCTGTACCGCCAGGATTTTAATATCGACCCGCTGCCCTTCTGGAAGCACCAGGACCAAAAAGAAGGCAGGACGGGCTTTGCCGAAAACAGATATGTCCAGGGATATCTGGAATATTTTGATACGCTCCTGGAGCGCATACCCGGCCTTATCATTGATTCCTGCGCTTCGGGCGGAAGACGCAACGATCTTGAAACCATGCGCCGGGCAATTCCTCTGCACAAGAGCGATTCTCCCTATTCGGACCACACAAAAAAGCAGGCCATGCACTGGTCCCTTTACCAGCTGTTCCCCTATTTTACCGCCATGACCGCCCAAAGGGGAGATATCAGTCATGCGGATGAATACGCCGCCCGCTCTTCCTTTGCGCCGGGTTTCGTCATGCTCTACGACGTTACAAGCAACGATGAAAATTTCAAGGCCCAGATACGCAGGCACTGTGAGCAGTGGCGGAAAATAAGCGGGTATTTCGATAAGGAATATGTGCCTCTGACAAAGTGGAGCAACGACAGCGCCAAATGGATAGCCTGGCAGTTTATGGACGTGGAAAAGGGCGAAGGGCTTATTCAGGCATACAGAAGGGAGAATTGCCCGCAGCCCCGTTTGACGGTAAAGCTCTACGGAATTGAGCCTGAAGGCATTTACGAATTGGACGATTTAAGCTGCAAGCGCCGCTTTCTGGGCAGCGAATTGGAAAATTTCACTATAACCTTAGAGCCCAGAGCCTCGGCCCAGATTATTATAAAAAGAATACTATAGTTCCCTTTGCGCAGAAAAGGGCATATTTGCTAAAGGGCGTGCCCAAAAAGGATTGTTTAGGGCAGCTAATTAATGGGAACGGTTCCCCTTTTAAACGGGCGTAAAAGCAATACTGCGCCCAAGAGGCGGCCTAAGCGCCAAAGCCACCATTGAATTTGGCGCTTATGCGGCTTTATGCAGCCGTTACCTCAATAAAACGTGGAGATGCGCAGGCTCAAGTTTGGCGCTTAGGCGGCTTTATGCGGCTGTTACCCTCAGTTTACAAGGAACTGCACGCCACAAAACGGGATAATTTCTTCATTTTCCGCGTTATCCTCAATCAGCGTACTCCCCGGTACGCTTCTTCGTCTGCCTTGAAAATGAAGAAATTCTCTCCGTTTGAGGTCTCCAGATTCAGAAGGCATATAATTTGTTTCATGCAAGGCGCGGAAACGACATGTATCGGGTGTATATGGAGTCAAAGCGGCGCGGCAGGACTCATAATTTATGCCTTCTGACCATATAGTTACTTGTAAACTGAGGGTACTATTTGTACGGACAACATGGATGAAATGAGTTTGCAAATTTCCTGTACCTTCATAAAAATTACCGCAAGCAAACAACAACTGATTTTTGATCGTTACTTGTGCATTGGGACGATAGTAAAACCCAGCGTCTTTTAATTCTTTTTCAAAACTTAGAATATCATAGAAATCATCAACTGCGAGTGCAATATCAATGATCGGTTTTGCCTTTATGGAAAGTATGGAGGTGCTTCCCACATGCTGAATGTCTTTTATGACATTACCCAATATATTCTTCAACCGAGAAATTGTATTCTGGGCTTCCAATTCCCATTCTTTTTCGTGTTCGCACAGTTTTACCGTTCCACGCGCTAATCCGATCATTACTTACCCTCCAAACGACAATTAAGATCATATATAGTCCTGCGATTTAAGTCCTATTTAAGTTTTTTTGATTGCTTCAATCATTATGTTGATTTTATCACATGAAAAAAATATATTCTACTATTTAAATCAATGGTAATTCCCCATATGATTCTGATAACAATTCCATCATTCTGACCGATTATAAAAGTGAAGGAAGACAATTTCCTTACGAAGTGTCTCCCTTTAGGCCTCTCTTAATAATAAATATCTGAAAATATCAGGAATATTTTTCATCTTTATAGAGCTTATATACCATGGATTCAACCAGAGCTATAGCGCTGGCCTCAATTATATCTGAGGACACGCCTACAGTCACCCAGTAATTTTTGCCGTCCGAGCTTTCGATAAGTACTCTGACGCGTGCGCCCGTAGCGCTTTTAGAATCCAGCACGCGCACTTTATAGTCCACAAGGTGCATTTCCACTATGGACGGATAAAAGCGCTCCAATGCTTTTCTTAATGCTTCGTCCAGCGCGTCTACCGGGCCGTTTCCCTCTGCGGCGGTAAGTTCGGATTGACTTCCTACCGATAATTTGAGCATGGCGCTTGAAGCTGTGCGGGATTTGCCCGTTACCTGTTCTTCTATTACCTTGAACTGCTCCAGCCGGAAGTATTCGCTTAAATTGCCCAGTTCCCGCTGTACAAGCAGTTCAAAGGAAGCGTCTGCGCTTTCAAACTGATAGCCCTCCGCCTCCAGTTCCTTGAGCCTGTCTGTAAGCGCGCCGGTTATTTCTGCGTCCTTGGTCAATTCGGGAGCAATAACGCTGAGTTTTTTTATAACAGCTGAGCGTCCCGAAAGCTCGCTTAATAATATCCTGCGCTTATTGCCTACCAGTTCGGGCTGTATATGCTCAAAAGCTCCCTGGCGCTTGCTCAAGGCGTCGATATGCATTCCTGCTTTATGCGCAAAGGCCATCTTGCCTATATAGGGCAGATTGGCCGGAAGCAGGACATTGGCTATTTCGGCAACCGTGCGTGACTGCTTTGTAAGCAGGCGCAGCTTTTGCTGGGGGATGCAGTCCATTCCCAGCTTCAGCATTAATGTGGGGATTATGGCTGAAAGGTTGGCGTTGCCGCAGCGTTCGCCCATACCCAGGAGGGTGCCCTGGACATGATTAAAGCCGGCCTGGACAGCCGAAAGGGTGTTGGCTACGCCGCAGCCGATATCATCATGGGCATGTATGCCTAAATTAAAACCGGTTTCCTTAAGCCGGCTGGCGATATCGTATATCTCACTGGGCAGCCGGCCCCCGTTTGTGTCGCACAGGCATATGGTCTGCGCGCCTCCTTCGTGCGCGGCGGTTATGGCGG
>ERZ827524.2806-NODE-2806-length-11415-cov-2.669454_pt1 | contig 11415 bp, 10 predicted proteins | sample MGYA00519702_ERZ827524 | MGnify/ENA primary metagenome ERZ827524 (study PRJEB31778, sample SAMEA3449341) | human gut metagenome | biome: human gut; feature: human-associated habitat; material: faeces | place: United Kingdom | collected 2010/2012 ...
GACCCGGCGGATTACGGCATCGTGTATGATACGGAGCACATGCCGGACTGGGAGACGTGTCCCCTCAGCTATCTGTGCGCCTATTATCTGGGCGCGGACGGCGCGTATGCCCAGGGCGCTATGGACACGCTGGCCCAGCGGTACCGGCAGGCGCCCAACACGGTGCAGAACTATCTGAACACGCTGGCGGCCAAGTATGCCGGCGTGGACGGCATGACCGTCACCTCCGCCATGAAGGGCCTCTATCCCGCGACCTACGACACCCTCACCGACGTTATCGTCAACGGCAACTGGGACAAGTATGTCGGCAAGATCGCAACGCTCGGCCTCGTTTCCGGCACCGATCCCGAGGCGAACTACGTCCAGATCCCCATGGGCGACGGCACCCAGTGGTCCGACAGCTTCACGCAGGACGACTACAAGGCGATGGTCGCTGATATGTACAACGGCGTCATCACCGTCAGCAACGACATCAGCAAGACTGCTTCCGACTTCGCTACCGTCATCACGGTTGACGATCAGGGCGCAATCAAGGGCTAATTCGTTCAAACTGACAATCAAGTCCTAATAAAAGGGGGACGGACAACAGTCCGTCCCCTCCTTCTATATCAGATATTTCCCATCAAGGAGGAATCGCCATGGGTAAGACCATCGGCATTTTAGGCGGCATGGGACCGCTTGCAACGGCGGATTTGTTCCGCAAGATCACGCTTCTGACAGATGCAGCCTGCGACAACGAGCACATCCGCGTCTATATCGATTCCAACGCTCGCATTCCAGACCGCACGGCAGCGATTTTGTCCGGCGGGCCGGATCCTGTGCCGGAAATGGCCTCGGCTCTGCGCTCGTTGGAGCGCTGCGGCGCGGACTGCGTTATCATGCCGTGCAACACCGCGCATTATTTCCTTCCCCGCCTGCAGGCCATGACAAGCCTGCCGTTTCTCAGTATGCTCGAGGCTACGGCGAAGACATGCGCAAAGGATTTTCCCGGCCAGACCGCTGCAATCCTCGCAACGAAGGGCACGCTTGCAACCGGCCTTTATGAAAAGGCGCTGAATGCACAGGGCGTGCACTGTCTTGTGCCGGACGAAGGCGAGCAGGATGTGCTGATGCACCTGATCTACGATGTTGTGAAGGCATCCAAGCCGCTTGAACCGGAGCAGGGTGCATGGCAGGCGCTTCTGGACGGACTTCGCGCGCGCGGCGCGGACTATTTTATCCTCGGCTGCACGGAATTGCCTATTATCGCCGATACTTTGCCGCAGCCCGGGCCATTCGTTGACCCGACGGCAGAGCTTGCGAAGGCTGCTATCCGCATCTGCGGCTACAAAGTCAAGGGCGAGTGAACCGGCAAACAGACAACAGGCTTCCCATCGAACGGGTTCGATGGGAAGCCTGTTTTTGCTGTGTATAAGCACCATATTACAGCGTGAGCGTATGGTATACGTCGCCGGAAAGCGTTTTCCACTGAAAAACGCCGTCTTCCAGCGTCAGATAGCCGCGTGCGGAGCCGTTTTTCGGAATGGAGACAGAGCCGGGGTTCAAATAGAAGTTTTCCTCGCCGAACGGCTCCCACGCGGGTACATGTGTATGGCCGTGCAGGAGAATATCGCCGGGGCAGAGCGGCGGCAGGTGCGCGGTGTTGTAGACGTGGCCGTGCGTGGCGTAGATCAGGCGGCTTCCGGCCTGGAAAATGCTGTAATCAGCCAGGATCGGGAAGGTCAGCACCATCTGGTCGACCTCCGTGTCGCAGTTGCCGCGCACGCAGAAGAGGCGTTCGCGCCGCGCGTTGAGCATGGCCAGCACCTGTTTGGGGGCATATTCGTCCGGCAGATCGTTGCGCGGGCCGTGGTAGAGGATGTCGCCCAGCAGGAGCAGGCGGTCCGCCCTCTCCCGGTCAAAGGCGTCGAGCAGCGCGCGGCAGTAGCCGGCCGCGCCGTGGATATCGGATGCGATCATGAGCTTCATGGGATCAGTCCTTTCATGCGGGGTCCGGGACGGACACGTCCTTCTTCGCGCCGTGCGCGCCGAAGATCTGCCAGTCGCCGGGGGTGAGACGGGCGAAGACCGCTTTGCGTTCCGCGGCGCAGAGCGCCGGATCGGTGTCGACCGAGGTCATGAGGATGGGCGCGTACTGGTTGTACGCGCTCTGCGCGGCGGTCATGCCGTGGATGTTGACGTAGATATCGCCGGTGAGGGCGATGCGGTGGGCGGCGTCCAGCAGGACGATCTCGCCCGGCAGATGCCCGCCCGCCCCCTCGAGCACTTCAAAGTCCAGATCGCCGAAGGCGAAGCGGCCGATGGGCTCCAGCGGGGAAGCCAGCGGCGTCAGACCGCCCCAGAGCACGCGGAGCCTGTCCGTGTCCGGCGGGCGGTAGCCGGTCAGGCATTTGCAGATCTGGATATAGGGCTTGTGCAGGGGATTGCGCTCGCGGTAGCCGTCCTGCCCGGCGGCCTCGAGCCGCAGGCACTCGGCGCTTTTCGCGCTCAGCAGCACCTCGTCGAACTCCGGCAGCAGCCCGCAGTGGTCCACGTCGGCGTGGGTGATGAGGATGGTCTTCTTTCTGGCGTCGAAGTTTGGCACGAGGCGGCGGAACAGCGTGAGCATCTCTGGCCGGTAGCAGGCGTAGCCGCTGTCGATGAACAGCACGTCTTCGCCGTGCGTCAGGATGGCCGTGTTGCTGCCGCAGGGCGGTTCGATGAGGGTGAGGGCGGTCTCGTCCGTCAGACGGCAGTTCGTCACGCGCGGAAGGAAGCGCTCACCGCGGCTTTGCGACAACAGCTCCGCAAAGCGGCGGATGGAATCGAACGTGCGGTAGGGCGAGAGCCCGCGCTCGTCCAGCGTCTGCATGGCAAGATTCGCGTTGACGAGCAGGGACGGGCGGGCGCTTTCTGGCAGGTCCATGGCCCGGCACAGGCCGGAGACGAAGGAATCGTAGAAAATGCTGTTGTCAAAGGTCTTCTCCGCGCGGTCATAGTCTATCACGCGCACGGGGCAAAGAGCCCTTGCCTCACGCAGGAAGGCGTGGATACGCGCAGGATCCTCCACGAACAGGCCCATCTTGAACAACTGATAGTCTGTGCCGTTTTCCTGCGAGCTGAGGTAGGAGATATTGAAGCCGAAGCGCTCGATGCAGGCAAGGATGTCCGTCACCCCGCCGGGGACATCGCGCAGCTGGAATTCGAGCAGCACGACGCTTTTTTCTGCGCCGCCGCTGCGCAGATAGCCGATCGCCGCGAGCTGCTCGTCCGCCTGGGCCAGCTGCTGCCGCGAGCCCTCGGCCTCGATGAAGATCGTGTGGGAATCGACGGCCTTGTTGTAGCTGACGCGGGTGATGTTGACGTCCAGCGCGGCCAACAGGCGGCTGGCCGAGAGAAAGGCCCCGATGTGGTTGGGGACGGTGGTCACATAGGTCTTTTTCATGCCCGGGACAGATCCTTCACGACCTCGCCCGCGATGATGAGCCCGGCGACCGACGGCACGAAGGCCGTGCTGCCGGGGATATCGCGCCGCTCGGTGCACTTGTGCTTCGCGCCGGGCGGGCAGATGCAGTGGCTGCGGCAGCTGATGGACATATCCTCGATGGGGCGGGTGGGGATCTCGTCGGAGTAGACGACCTTCAGCTTTTTGACGCCGCGCTTCCGGAGCGCCGTGCGCATGACGCGGGCCAGCGGGCAGCCCTGCGTTTTATAGATGTCCGCCACGCGGAAGCGGGAGGGATCGAGCTTGTTGCCCGCGCCCATGCAGCTGATGATGGGCACGCCCGCCTTCTGCGCCTCGAGCACCAGCGTGACCTTGGCCGTGACGGTGTCGACGGCGTCGACGACGTAGTCGTAGTCGGAGAAGTTGAACTCCGCCGCCGTTTCCGGCAGGTAGAAGCATTTGTGGACGCGCACGTCGCAGTCGGGGTTGATCTCCAGCATCCGCTCGCGCATGACGTCGACCTTGTACTTGCCGACGGTCTTGCGCGTGGCGATGATCTGGCGATTGAGATTCGTCAGGCAGACCTTGTCGTCGTCGACCAGATCGAACGCGCCCACGCCGCTGCGGACGAGCCCCTCACAGACATAGCCGCCCACGCCGCCGATGCCGAACACCGCGACCCGCGCGCCCTTGAGCTTTTCCATGGCTTCCGCGCCCAGCAGCAGCTGGGTCCTTGAAAACTGATTGAGCATAGTGACCTCGTTGCATTACATACAGAATTTATAGGCATATCATACGTGTATCGCCGCGGACTGTCAAGGGATACGCCCCGGTTTTGGGCAGATCCGTAAAAATAAACCGTGACTTTTGGGCGCGTTTCGTTTAAACTGGAAGAAGAAAGATATGTGCGGCGCGAATACCGACAAGGAGAGGGGAGCCGCTGCCGCGCATACAAAAACGAAAAAGGGGAGAGTCGTTTTGAAGGAAAGCTACAAGCCGCTGCTCACGCCGTGGAAGATCGGCAAGGTGGAGATCAAAAACCGCATCGTGCTCACCAGCATGGGCGGCACCGACCTGTTCGGCTGGATGGAGGTCAACCATTTTGACAAGGACGGCGCGCGCTTCATTCTCGAGGTGGCAAAGAACAACGCCGGTCTCGTCCTGCCCGGCTGTCAGCCGGTCTATAACCCGATGTACGGCCAGTGGCTGCACAAGAACAAGAAGATGTACGAGGATCTGGCCAAATGGATGCCGGAGTTCCACAAGACGGGCGCGAAGCTGTTCGTCCAGCTGACGGCGGGCTTCGGCCGGAGCTTCACCATCTCGGAGATGATGGAAAAGCTCTACACGAACAAGGTGCTGCGCGCCGTCTCCAAGCCGTTCATGGATCTCGATAAGATCACGGCCACGGCCAGCCCGTCGCCCAACCGCTGGTCGGACAAGGTCCCGTCGCGCGAGATGACGAAGGCGGAGATCCAGGAATTCATCGACTCGTTTGCCAAGTGCGCCAAGCTCCTGCAGGACGCGGGCGTCGACGGCGTCGAGGTCCACGCGGTCCACGAAGGGTATCTTCTTGACCAGTTCACGCTCCACTACGTCAACAAGCGCACGGATGAGTACGGCGGCAGTCTGGAAAACCGCTACCGCTTCGCCGCCGAGATCGTCAAGGCCATCAAGGCCGCCTGCGGCCCGGACTTCCCGGTGTCGCTGCGCTATTCCGTCGTCTCCAAGACCAAGGGCTTCCGCCAGGGCGCGCTGCCCGGCGAGGACTACGTCGAGGCCGGGCGTGACATGGCAGAGTCCGAGATCGCGGCGAAATTCCTGCAGGACGCGGGCTACGACATGCTCAACTGCGACAACGGCACCTATGACGCCTGGTACTGGGCGCACCCGCCGGTCTATATGCCCGAAAACTGCAACCTCGCCGAGGTCGAGCACATCAAGAACTTCGTCGATATCCCCGTCGTCTGCGCGGGCCGCATGACGCTCGAGGCCGCGGCAAAGTCCATCGCCGAAGGCAGGCTCGACGGCGCGGGCTTCGCGCGCAATTTCCTCGCGGACCCGGAATGGTTCACCAAGGTCATCGAAGACCGCGAAGACGACATCCGCCCCTGCATTCTCTGCCACAACGGCTGCTTCAACATGTGCCACTACAAGGGCGTGCCGAACGATCAGGACCTGAGCGACTCGCTGCATCTGGCCCGCTGCGCGGTCAACGCCGAGATGATGCAGTGGGACAAGCACTACATCAAAAAGACCGACAAGCCGAAGACCGTCCACATCGTCGGCGGCGGCATCGGCGGCATGGAGGCCGCCCGCGTGCTGACGCTGCGCGGCCATAAGCCGATTATCTATGAAAAGTCCGGTGTGCTTGGCGGCACGTTCATTGCGGCCTCGTCCGAAAGCTATAAGGGCAAGCTCCGTGACCTTCTGACATGGTACCGCCGCGAGATGGAAAAGCTCGGCGTCGAGGTCCGGCTGCATACCGAGGTCAAGGAGATCGAGTCCTTCGGCGCCGACCCCGTCATCATCGCCACCGGCTCCACGCCGCGCGTGCTCAAAAAGGTCCCCGGCCACGAGAAGATGCTCGAGGCCTGCGAATACCTGCTGGGCGCGCCGGTGGGCGAGACAGTCGCGGTCGTGGGCGGCGGCCTGACCGGCTGCGAGATCGCGTATGAGCTGGCCCTGCAGGGCAAGAACGTCTCCATCGTCGAGATGAAGGACGATCTGGTCTCGCAGAAGGGCGTCTGCCTGGCCAACAGCTCGTACCTGCGCGAGTGGTTCGCGTGGAAAAAGGTCCCCGTCTACCTCGAGACCACGCTCCGCGAGGTCAGGGACGGCGCCATCGTCTGCGCCGGCAAGGACGGGACCGCCATCGAGATCCCGTGCGACACCGTCATTTCCTCCGCCGGCTATATCTCCACGCCGCTTGTGGAGGAAAAGGGCCACAAGAATGTGCAGCTGGTCGGCGACTGCCTGCGCGTCGGCAACCTCCGCTCCGTCGTCTGGCGCGCATACGAGACGGCAATGAAGATCTGAGCAGAAACAAATCATACCCACCGGCACGGCCGGTGGGTATGAGCATAGGGCTTGTTCCTGATTTAGGGTGCGGCTGCTGCCCAAAAGTCTGTTCCGGGACATTGGCTTCTGCGTGTATGGATAGAGAAACGCCCGGCTGCAAGCAGCCGGGCGTTTGTGATAGCTGTGTCAGCTCTCCGAGAGCATGTAGAGCATTTTGGCGACTTCGGCGCGGGTGACTTTGCCGGTGGGGTTCAGCTTGCCTTTGGAGCCGGAGATGATCTTCTGCTGGGTCATCTGCGCCAGGGCGGTGCGGGCCCAGTCGGCGATCTTGCCGCTGTCGGAGAAGGCGGAGAGCACATTGAGATCGGCGTCCGCGAAGTCCTTCGTGCGCGAGAGGATCGTCATGGCCTCCTGCCGCGAGATGGTGGAGCCGGGCTTGGCGAGCAGCTTGCCGTTCGTCTTCGAGCCGGTCAGATAGCCGAGCTGATAGGCCGCCCGCATGGCGCTCTTGGCCCAGGAGGCGATGCTGCCGCTGTCGTCAAACGGCAGCTGGACGGAGGCGTAGGCGCTCAGGTCGGTGCCGAGATAGCGCATCATGGCGACGATGAACTCCTGCCGCGTCATGCTCGCGTCGGGGCGGTAATAGAGCTTGCCGTTTTTCTCCGAGCCCTGCAGCGTGCCCGCGTAGTAAAGCTCCGTGATGTAGCTCTCGGCCCAGTGGCCCTTCGTGTCATCGAACGGCTGCGAGGAGCCGACGGTCACGGGCAGGGTGCAGCTCGTCTCGCCGTAGGTCACGGTGAGCGTGCCGGTCACGTCCCTGCCGGTCTGGACGGCAGTGAAGGTGCCGTCTTCATCGATCGTGCCGAGCGCGTCGGAGACGGACCAGGTGAAGCTCGTATCGGCGGAATAGACCTTGTTGCCGTAGTACCAGCCGGTGGCGGTCAGCTCCGTCGTGCTGCCGCCGGCGACGCGGAGGGAGGAAAGGGCGGTGTTCTTGCCCGCATGCTTGATGGTGATGGAGGTGAGCGCTTCCGGGATGGCGAAGCTGGCCGTGGCCCGCAGACCGCCGGCAGCGGCCGTCACGGTCGCGGCGCCCTTCGCGCCGTGGTCGACGGTCACATAGCTGCCGCCCGCGGCGGTCACGTTCGTGCCGCCGAGGGTGACGTCCGTCGGGACGGCGGCCGCCATGTAGCTGCTGTCCGCCGCCTTGACGGTCAGGGCGATCTTCGCGTCCGGCAGCGTATAGCCGCCGAAGGGGTAGAGGTAGAGCTTCGAGGCCGTGCCCGCGTCCTTCTTCTGGCGGACGAGGAAGATGAAGTTCGCGCATTCGCGCAGCTTACCGTCGGAGGGGACGTTGGCCGTCGCGCCGGAGGCGTAGCCGGGGTAGGTGACGCCCGCGGCCGTCGAGCCGCCGCCGTCAAGGTTCAGCGCGGTCCGGCAGCCGAGCGCCTGCATCCGCTCGGCCAGCTGCGCGAGCGTCAGACCCTCGGAGTTGCCGGCCTCGTCGCAGGTGTAGAAGACGAGCGAGCCGTCGTTCTTGACGCCGATGGCGGTGCGGGCGGCCATTTTCTTGGCCGAGTCGAGGGTGAAGTCGGTGCAGACGCTGCCGTTTTCGACCAGTATATCGCCGCCGCCGCAGGCGGAGGTGACGTTCTCCCAGCCGGAGGCGCAGGTGACCTGGATGGTCAGCTGCTCGCCCATGACCAGACTTTGGAGCGCAGCAAGGGCGTTTTTATAGATGGTATCATTGGCGATGGCGAGCAGGAACCCGTCTTCGGGGATGGCGCAGGATTTCGTATCCTCCACCATGCCGACGACTTCGACCGTCAGTGTCTGGCTGAGCCGCAGCTCCGCCGCGCGCGAGCCGGACGGGCGGACGATGACGTGGTAGCCCTCGATGGTGTTCTTGGTGCGGGTGTCATAGTCCTGTGAGTAGAGCAGGACGCCGTTCTGCGTGGTCATGGCCTTGTTGTAGTTGACCAGCAGCGGCGTGTCGCCGCCGTAGTCGAGCGTGACCGTGACCTCCGGATCGCCGATGACGGCCAAGCCGTCGGCCAGGAAGCCGACCGCATTGGCCGAGCCGCCGGAGCGCAGGATGCTGTTCGTGATGACGATGCCGTAGGGGATGCCGGTCGAACGGTCAAAGAACGAGCCGTTGATCCCGGCGACCATGCTGTAGCCCTGCTCCTCGAGGGTCTTGATGGTCTTGTTCATGGCGCTGGTGCCGTAGAGCGTCGAGCCGAAGGCGACGACGGGGCGCACCTGCGCCTCCTTGCGGTAGGTAAAGATGTTCTCGTGCAGATTGGTCTGCTTGCCGGAATCGGAGGTGACGCTCTGGGTACTGTATGTATAGACCGTGTTGTCCGACAGGTTCAGGGTGCTGCTGCCGGCGGTCTCGGCCGCGGCCAGCACGGGTGCGGCCAGCAGCGACAGGGATAACACCGCCGCGGCAGCCCGCTTCAGCCAGGTTTTCATGATCGGGATGCTCCTTTCAGGGAATTTTGGATGAGAGAGTGAGGTTATGTTAACATAAATAAGAGAAAAAGTAAAGATGCCACAGAATTTTCCTGACCGGAGGATCTGTCAAGGAAAAATACTTGACAGCGGCGGAGAAATCGTGTATAGTTGACAAGAATGCTGGATCGGAGGGGGCTTGTCATGCGGGCCGACGCGCTTACGATGTCGCTGCTGTACGACTATTATGGCGAGCTGCTCACCGAGAAACAGCGGCAGCTGTTCGATCTGTACTACGATCAGGACTATTCGCTCAGCGAGATCGCTGCCGCCGCCGGCATCAGCCGTCAGGGCGTCCACGATACCCTCGCCCGCGCCGAAGAGCTGCTCGAGGGCTATGAGCGCACGCTCGGCTGTATCGCGCGCGACGCGCGGCTGCAGAAGCAGCTCGAGGTGATCGCGCAGAACGCGCAGGCGCTTGCCCGCATCCCCGCGGCCGCGCCGCAGGCCGGCGCGATCCTCCGCGCCGTGCAGGAGATAAAGGAGTAACACATGGCATTTGAAGGCTTAACCGAAAAGCTCTCGAACGCGTTCAAAAAGCTGCGCGGCAAGGGCCGCCTGTCCGAGGCCGACGTCAAGGAATCCATGCGCGAGATCCGTCTGGCGCTGCTCGAGGCCGACGTCAACTACAAGGTCGTCAAGGACTTCATCAAAAAGACAACCGAGCGCTGTGTTGGTGCGGACGTACTCGAAAGCCTCACGCCCGCGCAGATGATCGTCAAGATCGTCAACGAAGAGCTGACCGCCCTCATGGGCAGCGAAAACCAGAAGCTTAAGATCGCCTCGCAGCCGCCCACCGTCGTCATGCTCGTCGGCCTGCAGGGCGCGGGCAAGACCACCAACGGCGCCAAGCTCGCCGGGCTTTTCAAAAAACAGAACAAAAATCCGCTGCTCGCCGCCTGCGATATCTACCGCCCGGCCGCGATCAAGCAGCTGCAGGTCGTCGGCGGACAGCTCGGCATTCCCGTTTTTGAAATGGGCCAGACGAACCCGGTGGACATTGCAAAAGCTGCCATTGCCCATGCCGTGCGCCACGGTAACGACATGGTTTTCCTTGACACCGCAGGCCGCCTGCACGTCGATGAGACACTCATGGACGAACTCAAGGCCGTCAAGGCCGCGGTCAACCCGGATGAAATTCTGCTCGTGGTTGACGCAATGACCGGCCAGGACGCTGTCAGCGCAGCAAAGACCTTTGACGAGTATCTCGATATCACCGGCGTTATGCTCTCCAAGCTTGACGGCGATGCCAGAGGCGGCGCAGCGCTCTCTATCAAGGCTGTGACCGGCAAGCCCATCAAGTTCATCGGCACCGGCGAAAAGCTCGACCAGATCGAGCCCTTCCACCCCGACCGCATGGCCTCGCGCATCCTCGGCATGGGCGACATGCTCACGCTCATCGAAAAGGCAGAGGCCGCGTTTGACGCGAAGAAGGCCGCCGAGCTCGAGCAGAAGCTCAAGAGCAATAAATTCACCCTCTCCGATTTCTACGACCAGCTCTCGCAGCTCAAAAACATGGGCTCGCTCGACGAGATCGCGGCCATGATGCCCGGCATGAACGCCGGAGCGCTCAAGGGCGCGCAGGTCGATGAAAAGGCGATGGGCCGCACCGCGGCCATCATCCAGTCCATGACACCTTATGAGCGCGAGAACCCCTCTGTGCTCAACTCCAGCCGCAAGCGCCGCATCGCGCTCGGCGCGGGCGTCAAGGTCGAGGACATCAACAAGCTGCTCAAGCAGTTTGACATGATGAATCAGATGATGAAGCAGTTCTCCGGTCCCGGCGCGGCAAAAAAGATGAAGCGCATGGGCAAATTCGGCGGCATGGGCGGCCTCGGCGGCTTCCCCGGCCTGTAACAAAACAGTCGTTTCAGCTAATTTGAGATAGCTTTACGAGATAAGAAATTTTTTAACTGTATTTTGGAGGAACAATCATGGTTAAGATCAGACTGAGAAGAATGGGCGCCAAGAAGGAGCCGTATTACCGCATCGTTGTCGCCGATTCCCGCTTCCCGCGCGACGGCCGCTGCATCGAAGAGATCGGCACCTACGACCCGAAGAACGAGGCCAACGCCATCACCATCGACGCCGACAAGGCCAAGCAGTGGATCAAGAACGGCGCACAGCCCAGCGACACCGTCCGCGGTCTTCTCAAGAAGGCAAACGTCCTGTAATTTAGGGGTATCGACATGAAAGATCTTTTGCTGTATATGGCAAAAAGTCTGGTCGATGATCCCGACAGCGTTACGGTCACGGAAGTGGAAGGCGAGACCACCGTCCTCGAGCTGCGCGTCGCGCCGGAGGATATGGGCAAGCTCATCGGCCGCCAGGGCCGGATCGCCAAGGAGATCCGCACGATCATCAAGTCCGTTGCCCAGCGCACCGGCCAGAAGGTCAGCGTTGAGATCGTCGACTGAACCAAGCCCCGCGCTCTGCCCAGCAGAGCGCGGGGGTTT
>ERZ827524.2811-NODE-2811-length-11389-cov-5.452797_pt1 | contig 11389 bp, 10 predicted proteins | sample MGYA00519702_ERZ827524 | MGnify/ENA primary metagenome ERZ827524 (study PRJEB31778, sample SAMEA3449341) | human gut metagenome | biome: human gut; feature: human-associated habitat; material: faeces | place: United Kingdom | collected 2010/2012 ...
GCTTCGAAATGAGGCCTGTAGGCCAGCCAAACCAGAACCGCCCCGAGCGCGGCCCCGATCATCTGGGCCGACACGTACGGGAGCACCCGCTCCCAAGGAAACTGTCCCGTCAGCGCAAAAGCGAACGTAACGGCCGGGTTCAGGTGAGCGCCGCTGTAGGGAGCCGCCACGACGACCCCGACGAACACGGCCAACGCCCATGCCGTCGTAACGACCATCCAGCCTCCGGCATGTCCCTTGGTTTTGTCGAGTACCACGTTGGCGACTACGCCGTCGCCCATCAGGATCATAAGCATCGTCCCGAGTAATTCCGCTGTAAAAGGTGTCATAACTCCATTGTATTCGTTTCGTAGGGTTTCTTCCGTTTCGCCCTTTCGCTTTCCTGTCAGGCCCGCAATCCGGGCATAGTACGAGCGACGGGCCGCAGCGTCCGGCGCGCCGAGTCTTCTCATATCAAGGCAGGACCGGCTGTCATCTCCCGCCTATGAGCAGGGTTCAGGGAGCGATTAGGCCCCGTCGCCCGCCGGCCGGAGGGGCCGCAATGAAAAGCGGTACGCCCCGTCAGTCGTCCTTGGCCCAGCCTCCGGCGCGGCCGACGGCTTCATGCCAGCGCTCGATCCTGCGCTCGGCCTCGGACTGCGGCATTTCGGGCTCGAAGCGTCGCTCGACCTCGGCGTAGCGGCCGATCTCCTCCGTATCCTTCCAGAAGCCGACGGCCAGCCCGGCCAGATACGCCGCGCCGAGGGCCGTCGTCTCGCGGATGACGGGGCGGCGCACCGGCGTGGCCAGCATGTCCGCCTGGAACTGCATGAGGAAGGCATCGCGGCTCGCACCGCCGTCGACGCGCAGCTCGCGCAGCGGCACGCCGGTGTCCTTCTCCATGGCGGCGACGAGGTCCATGCTCTGGTAGGCGATGGATTCCTGCGCAGCGCGGATGATGTGCTCGCGCTTCGTGCCGCGCGTGATGCCGACAATGGCCCCGCGGGCGTACATATCCCAATACGGCGCACCGAGGCCCGTAAAGGCCGGGACAAAATACACGCCGCCGGTGGAGTCGACCTTCTGCGCATAATACTCCGCGTCGCTTGCCTCGCTGAGGAAGCGCATCTCGTCGCGCAGCCACTGGATAACGGCCCCGCCGACAAAGACGCTGCCCTCGAGGGCATAGGTCACATGGCCGCCGAGTCCGGCCGCAATGGTCGTGACAAGGCCGTGGCGGCTGACGCAGGGCGTCTCGCCCGTGTTCATGAGCAGGAAGCAGCCCGTGCCGTAGGTATTCTTGGCCTCGCCGGGGGCGAAGCAGCACTGGCCGAACAGCGCGGCCTGCTGGTCGCCCGCCGCGCCCGCGATGGGAATTTCCACGCCCTGGATGTTGCAGGTGCCGAAGTCGCCGCTGCTCGGGCGGACGTCCGGCAGCATGCAGCGCGGGATGCGCAGGGCCTGCAGGAGCGTTTCGTCCCAGTCGAGGCGGCGGATGTCAAAGAGCATGGTGCGTGAGGCGTTCGTCACGTCCGTTGCGTGGACGCGGCCGCGCGTCAGCTTCCAGATGAGCCACGAATCCACCGTGCCGAACAGCAGCTCACCGCGCTCGGCGCGCTCCTGCGCACCGGGCACATGGTCGAGGATCCACCGAATTTTTGTAGCCGAGAAATAGGCGTCCGGCACAAGGCCCGTGACGGCCCGAATGTGCTCCGTCAGCCCGTCGGCGCGCAGCCGGTCGCACAGGGCGGCCGTGCGGCGGCACTGCCAGACGATGGCGGGGTAAATGGGGCGGCCCGTGGCCTTTTCCCAGACGATGGTCGTCTCGCGCTGGTTCGTGATGCCGATGGCGGCGATCTCCGCAGGATCGATGCCGCCGCGCGTGATGGCCTCCATCATGACGCCGTACTGGCTGGAGTATAATTCGAGCGGATCGTGCTCCACCCAGCCCGCCTGCGGGTAGAGCTGGGGGAATTCCTTCTGCGCGGAGGCGACGATCTGCTGGGAGCGGTCAAAGACGATGGCGCGGCTGCTCGTTGTGCCCTGATCGAGGGCGACAAGGTATTTTTTCATGGTTCCTCCTCAGTAAGGCAGCGTGCTGCCGCCGATGAATTCGCGCAGGAGGGAATCCTGCGGCACGAGATCCGCCGGGACGTCCGGCAGCTCCCGCATGACCTCGAGCACGTCGGACAGCTCCGGCAGGGCAAGGCGCTCCAGATCGTTCAGCAGCAGCGGGCGGTAGACGCCGAGCTCGGCGGAATAGAACGAGTCGATGCTGCCGTGGGCGCGTGGCTTGAAGGGCATGATATAGCGCTGCTCGCCGCGGTCGACGCGCTCGCGCATGGCGATGGTCTCGGACAGGGCGCGGCCACGGCCCGTGCTGTCGCGCAGCATACGGCGGACGAGACGGATCTTCGACGGATGGAGCGGATGGCCGCTGCGCGGGGTGATGCGCGTGCGGACGCTGACATAGATGCGCGTCGTGCGGCCGTCATAGCCCGTGACCTCCGGGTTCAGGGCGTGGATGCCCTCCAGAATGACCAGCTCGCCGGGCCGCCTGCGCAGCGTGCGGCCATCGAAGACACGGACGCTGTTTTTGAAGTCATAGTGCGGCAGCTCCACCTCCTCGCCCGCCAGCAGCTTGCCGAGCTGCTCCTGGAAAAACGGCACGTCGACGCGCGACGGGCGCTCGAGGTCCAGCTCGTTGCGGCTGAAAAGCTCCAGCTCCCGCTCCGTGAGCGGGCAGAAATAGTCGTCCATGGAGAGCGTGTGCGTCTCCATGCCGCGGCGGTCCAGCTCCCGCTCGATGAGCAGGGCGGTCGTCGTCTTGCCGGAGCCGGACGGCCCCGCCAGCAGCACGGCCGGGCGCTCCTGCGCATGGGCGGCGATGAGATCGGCCGCGCGGACGATCTGCTGTTCATAAAGTCTGCGGTCATGCTCCAGCACCGCGGCGGGGTCCTGCGCAAGCAGGGCGCTGAGCTGATCGGTCGTCATAGGGCGTTCCTCCTCTGGGTCCCGGAAAAGCCGGGGCGTGTTTCCTTCCAGTATAGCACAACGCGCGGGAAAATGTTGACGGATTTCTGATTTTTGTGCAAATTGCCGGTTCTTTCGACAGCCCGCCGCATGCCGCGGCAGGGCCTTGCATTCCATAACCATCTCCTCTATAATATAAACTGTATGACTGTGGTTAGGAGAAAGAAAGCAATGAGTAGTTTGAAGGAAAACAAAATGGGCACGATGCCCATTGGGCGGCTGCTGCTGACCATGGCGCTGCCGATGGCCCTGTCCATGCTGGTGCAGGCGCTTTACAACGTGGTCGACAGCGCCTTTGTCGCGAAAATTTCGGACGTTAATCAGGACGCACTCAACGCCGTTTCGCTGGCCTTCCCGGTGCAGAACATCATGATCGGCATCGCAACGGGCACGGCCGTCGGCGTCAATGCCCTGCTGTCGCGCGCGCTCGGCGAACGCGATGCGAACATGGTGAACCGCTCCGCCCTGAACGGCGTATTTCTGGCCGGACTGGGTATTCTGCTCAGCGCCCTGTTCGGCATTTTCTGCGCAGAGCTCTTCATGCGCTCCCAGACGTCGAACGAAGCCGTCATTGCCTACGGCACGGCCTATATCCGCATCATCACGATCGCCTCGTTCGGCATTTTCGGCGAGATCATCTTTGAGCGCTTGCTCCAGTCCACGGGCCGCACGATCTACACCCTCGTCACGCAGGGCACCGGCGCGGTCCTGAACATCATTTTTGACCCCATCCTCATCTTCGGCCTGTTCGGCCTGCCGCGCATGGAGGTCGCAGGCGCGGCCGTGGCCACGGTACTCGGCCAGATCGTGGCGTTTATTCTGGCCATGATCCTCAACCACCGCAAAAATCCGGACGTCCGCCTGCATCTGCGCGGCTTCCGCCCGGACTGGAAGCTCATCGGCCGCATTCTGGCCATCGGCGTGCCGTCCATGATCATGGTCGCCATCGGCTCGGTGATGTACTACGGCATGAATCTCGTGCTCATGCGCTTTGAGCACGTCCGCGTGGGCCTCGGCGAGGTCGGCACGGCCGTCTTCGGCGCATACTACAAGCTGCAGAGCTTCATCTTCATGCCGGTGTTCGGCATCAACAACGCCGCGCTGGCTATTGCGGCCTATAACTACGGCGCGCGGAAGCCGAAGCGCATCCTCGGCGTGCTGAAGTGCGGCATCCTCGGCGCAACGGCGCTGATGGTGATCGGCGTGGCGGCCTTCCAGCTCATCCCGCAGGTCCTGCTCGGCCTGTTCAACGCCAATGCGGACATGCTGGCCGTCGGCGACCCGGCGCTGCGCACCATGAGCCTCGCCTTCGTGTTCGCAGGCGCGTGCATCATCGTCGGCGGCGTGTTCCAGGCTCTCGGCAACAGCGTCTACAGCATGATCGTCTCCATCGCGCGCCAGCTGGTCGTGCTGCTTCCGGTGGCCTACCTGCTGTCGCTTTCCGGGAACATCGACGCCGTCTGGTTCGCCTTCCCGATCGCGGAGGTCGCCTCGCTGGCGATGACGGTCATCCTGTTCCTCCGCCTGTATCGGAAGAAGATCCGCCCGCTCAGCCGGATGCCGGCGGCAGAATAAGCGAGAAGGGGGAACGGCCCGATGGTCATTCTGCTGAAACAGCATGCCCCGCAGGCAGAGCAGGAGCGCCTGCTTGCCTGGCTGCGGGAGCTTGGCGCGGAGGTCCGCGTCACCGGCACGCCGGAGCGGCCGTTTTTCTGCCTGACGGGCGACGTCTCCCGCATCGACCCGAGCCTTGCGGCGCGCTTCCCGGCCGTAGAGGACGTCCTCCGGCTGACGGAGCCGTACCCCCTGTGCAGCCGCCGCCTGCACCCAGAGCCGACGGTCGTCTCCGTGGGCGGCGCGCGCTTCGGCGGCGGGAACTTCGGCCTGATCGCAGGGCCGTGCGCCGTGGAATCGGAGGAGCAGATCTTTACAGCGGCCCGGCAGGCCAAGGCCGCGGGCGTCTGCCTGCTGCGCGGCGGGGCGTTCAAGCCGCGCACCTCTCCCTATGATTTTTCCGGGCTGGGCGCCGAGGGGCTGCGCCTGCTCATCGCCGCCGGGCACGAGACGGGGCTTCCCGTCGTGTCCGAGCTGATGAGCACCGCCCAGCTCGACGCATTCGCCGATGTGGACGTCATCCAGATCGGCGCGCGCAATATGCAGAATTTTGACCTGCTGCGGGCGCTCGGCCGCAGCGAAAAGCCGGTGCTGCTCAAGCGCGGCGTCGGCGCAACGCTGCAGGAGCTTCTGCTGAGCGCGGAGTATCTTCTGGCGGCGGGCAACCCGCGCGTGATGCTCTGCGAGCGCGGTATCCGCACGTTCGACACGTTTACGCGCGGCACGCTCGACCTTGCGGCCGTGCCCGCCCTGCATGAAATGACCCATCTCCCCGTCCTCGTCGACCCGAGCCATGCGGCCGGTCGCGCGGCCCTTGTGACGCCGCTGGCGCTGGCTGCCGCGGCCTGCGGAGCCGACGGCGTGATGGTGGAGATGCACCCTGACCCGCTGCACGCCCGGTGCGACGGGGCGCAGGCTCTGCTGCCGGAGGAGCTGGCAGCGCTGTCACAGCGGCTGCACGCCGTGCGGGAGGCCTGCAGATGAAGATCGACATTCCCGTTTCGCAGCCCTACCGCGTGGACATCGCGCCGGGGCTGCTGGACGACCTCGGCCGCTATGTTTCCTCGGGAACGGCGGCCCTTGTCGTAACCGAGGAGCATGTGGCCCCCCTCCTGCTGGAGCGCGCCTGCCGCGCGCTGCGGGACGCGGGTGTGCGCGCTGTTCCGGCCATCCTCCCCGCCGGGGAGGAGACGAAGTCACTGGCGCAGTATGCCGCCCTGCTCCGTAAGCTGGCCGAGGCGGGCCTGACCCGCGCCGACACGGTCGTTGCGCTCGGCGGCGGCGTCATCGGCGATCTGGCGGGCTTTGCGGCCGCAACGTGGCTGCGCGGCATCCGTCTGGTGCAGGTGCCGACGACGCTGCTTGCCATGGTGGATTCGTCCGTCGGCGGCAAGACGGCCATCGACCTGCCGGAGGGCAAAAACCTCGTCGGCGCGTTCCATCAGCCCGCCGCCGTTGTATGTGACCCGCAGCTGCTGGACACGCTGCCGCCCGATGTGCTGTGCGACGGCTGCGCCGAGGCGCTGAAAACGGCCGTGCTGTTCGACCCGGACCTGTTTTCCCATCTGGCCGCGCGCGGCACGGACTTCGACCGCATGACGGTCCTGCCCCGCTGCATCGCCTGCAAGCGGGACGCCGTGTGCGCCGACGAATTCGACCGCGGTGCGCGGCAGCTGCTGAACCTCGGCCACACGGCCGGGCACGCCATCGAGACACTCAGCGGCTACCGCATTGCGCACGGCCATGCCGTGGCCATCGGCCTTGCCATAATGGCGCGGGCCTTCTGCCGCGATGCCGCAGAGATCGAGGCTGCGCTCATAAAGCTCGGCCTGCCCACCCGAACGGAGTTTTCGCCGGAGCGGCTGGCACAGGCCGCGCTGGCGGACAAAAAGCGTGCGGGAGAGCGCATCACGCTCGTCATTCCCCGTGCCATCGGCGACTGCGTGCTCCGGGAGGTCCCGGTGGACACGCTGCCGGATATTTTTGAAAGAGGAATGTGACATGGAGCTGTTCCTGCCGCACGGCCCGCTCGGCGGGCGCGTGGACGCCATTGCGTCAAAATCGCAGCTGCAGCGGCTGCTGCTGTGCGCCGCGCTGGCCGACCGCGAGACGGTCGTGCACGGCGCTTCGGACGCCGCGGACGTGCAGGCAATGTGCCGCTGCCTGCAGGCGCTCGGCGCGCGCGTGACGGCGGACGGAAAGACACTGCGGGTGCAGCCGGTCACGGAGCAGGCGCACGGCGCGGCGGATTGCGGCGAAAGCGGCGCGACGCTGCGCTTTTTGCTGCCCGTGGCGGCGGCGCTCGGGAAGCATACAGCGTTTCATCTGCACGGCCGTCTGCCGCAGCGGCCGCTCGGCCCGCTGTGGGAGGCGCTGGAGCTGCACGGCGTCCGGCTGAGCCGCCCCGCGCCGGGCGAGCTTCTCTGCGCGGGCAGGCTGCAAAGCGGCCGCTTTGCGCTGCCGGGGGATGTTTCGTCCCAGTTTTTTTCCGGCCTGCTGTTCGCCCTGCCGCTGCTTTCCGGTCCCTCGGAGCTGCGCGCGGCCACGCCGCCGGACGCGCTGGTGCCCGGCCTTGCGCTGGAAAACGGCTTTGTAAAAACAGACGCCGCCATGCGCACCAACATTCCCGGCCTGTTCGCCGCGGGCGACATGACGGGCAAGCCGCTGCAGGTGGCCAACGCCGTGGGCGACGGCCTTGTGGCCGCGCTGGCCGCCGTGGACTATCTGGACGGCGTCAGCCCCATGACGGATTGACGCGCGGTGTTCCCGCGCAAACATCATACACAGATCAAGGAGGCCCTGCTTTGAAACGGACGGATTATATTTCCTGGGACGAATATTTTATGGGCGTGGCGCTGCTCACCGCGCAGCGCAGCAAGGACAACACCTCACAGGTGGGCGCGTGCATCGTCAGCCGTGAAAACAAGATTTTGTCCATGGGCTACAACGGCATGCCCACAGGCTGCTTCGACGACGACATGCCCTGGGAGCGCGAGGGCGAACCGCTGAAAACCAAATACATGTATGTCTGCCACGCCGAGCTGAACGCCATACTGAACCATGCCTCCGGCACAGGCAGCCTGAAGGGCGCGCGCATCTACACCACGCTGTTCCCCTGCAACGAATGCGCCAAGGCGCTGATCCAGAGCGGCATCTCACAGGTCATCTATTACGAGGACAAATACGCGGATTCCGATTCCGTGATCGCCAGCAAACGGATGTTCGACATGGTGGGCATCCGCTACACGCCGTACAAGCGCACGGGCCGCGGCGTGGAGCTGGCGCTGTGAGCCGTGCGCTCCGGCTGATGCAGAAAACCAGAGCGGCGCTCCCTCTTTGAAAGGGAGCGCCGCTCTGGTTTGTTTTTATCCCGCCTGCATGTCAGAGCCCCTGCGCGGCAAGCACCCCGGCCATAACGGAAACACCCTTCACGATGTTCTCCGGCGTGGGGGTGGAAAAATTCATGCGGAAGCTGCCGCACGGCGCTTCTTCGTCCACCATGAACGCGTTGCCCGGCACAAGCGCCAGCTTGCGCGCAAGGCATTCCCGCACAAACGCGGGCATGTCCGCTCCTTCGGGCAGCGTGCCCCAGATGAACATGCCGCCCTCGGGCCGCGTATAACGGACCTGCGGGCACTTTTCATCCAGCTGTTCCATCATCAGCGCCGCCTTGGCCGCGTAAATTTTGCGTATCTCCCGGATGTGCGCGTCCATATCCGTGCGCGTCAGCATGGCCTCGCATACACGCTGCGCCCACACGTTGGTGTGCACGTCGCTGCACTGCTTCGCCACCACAAAGGCGGCCATCAGCTTTTTGTCGCAGACGCAGTACGCAAGGCGCATGCCCGGGCACAAAATTTTGGAAAAACTGCCCGCGTAGATAACGGCGCCCTCGGTGTCCATGCTTTTGATGGACGGCACCGGCCCGCCCGCGATGCGCAGCTCCCCGTAGGGGTCGTCCTCCAGCACGGGCACGCCGTACCGCACCGCAAGCGCATAGACGGCCCTGCGCTTGGCAAGGCTCATGGTCTTGCCCGTGGGGTTCTGGAAATTGGGGATGCAGTAGAAAAAGCGCGGCTTTTCCGGCGCGGCAAACACGGCCTCCAGCGCGGCCAGGTTTACGCCGTCGTCCTCCATCGGCACGCCGGCCAGGCGCGCGCCGCTGCTGCGGAACGCGTTGAACGCCCCCAGGAACGCCGGGTTTTCCACAGCCACCACGTCGCCCTCGTTGCAAAGGCATTTGGCCGCGAAATCCAGGATCTGCTGGCTGCCGGATGTAATGAGCACGCCGTCGTTTTCCTTCGCCACCCGTTCGCGCCGGTTGGCAAAGGCCCGCACGGCTTCGCGCACCGAGGGCACGCCCTCCGACACCGAATACTGCAGCGCGGCCACAGGGTCCTGCCGCAGCAGTTCGTCCGAAAAGCGCGCGATGTCCTCCGCCGGGAATGAATCCGCCGCCGGGTTCCCGCCCGCAAAGCTGATGAGCGTCGGGTCGCTCATCTGCTTGAGTATCTCGCGGATGATCGACGGCTTCATATTGCGCATCTTATCCGAAATTTTGAATTCCATGTTCTTTCCCTTCCCTTTCCGTATCCTTTGGCCGCCCCAAAAGGCGGGCGGCTCATTCCTTCCCGTCTGTTTTGCACGCGCCGGGGATGGCCGCGTAGCTGTGGTCGATGGTGACCACGGCGTAATATTTCGTTTCGCCCGCGTCGTGCGTCTCCACAAGGCTCTGGATGCGTTTGCGCAGCGCGGCGTCCGAAAGCGGAAAATTGTGCGGCACCACGGTGTCGAAAATCAAATTTGTGTGGGACGGCCCCTGCACCATGCGGAAATCGTGGATGGAAAGCTCCGGCGAAATGCTCCGCACCAGCTCCTTCACCCACTCCCGGGCCGTGCCCACCGCGTCGTCGCCCGTCAGGATGGGGTCGTAATGGATGATGAGGCTGATGTGGTCGTTCTCCTGGAAATCCCGTTCGATGTTGTCGATGATGTCGTGGCTCTGCATCACGTCGTTTTCCGCCGCCATCTCCACATGTACGCTGGCAAAACGGCGGCCGGGGCCGTAATCGTGCACCATCAGGTCGTGGGTGCCCAGCACGCCGTCGTAGCTCATCACCTTTTTGCCGATGTAATCCGTCAGTTCCTCGCTGGGCGCCTCCCCCAGCAGCGGATCCACCGTTTCCTTCAGGATGCCCACGCCGCTCCACAAAATGAACAGCGCCACGCCAAGGCCCATCCAGCCGTCCAGCTCCAGCCCCGTCAGGCCCGAGACCACGCTCGCCGCCAGCACCGCCGCCGTGGAGATCACGTCGTTGCGGCTGTCCATGGCCGTGGCTTCCAGCGCGGCCGAGCCGATGCGCCTGCCCACCTTTTTATTAAAGGCCGCCATCCACAGCTTCACGCCGATGGAGAGCAGCAGCACCGCCACGGTGACAAGGCTGAACTCCACGGCCGTGGGGGACAGGATCTTGCCAATGCTGGAACGCGCCAGCTCCACACCGATGACGAGGATCATCACCGAGACGGCCAGCCCCGCCAGATATTCGATGCGCGCATGGCCGTAAGGGTGTTCGTCGTCCGCGGGCTTTGCCGAAAGCCGGAACCCCACCAGCGTGATGACGCTGGACGAGGCGTCGGAAAGGTTGTTCACCGCGTCGGCCGTAATGGAGATGCTGCCGAACAGCGTGCCCACCGCCAGCTTGGCCGCACACAGCAGCACGTTGCAGAAAATGCCCACCGCGCCCGCCAAATTGCCGTAAGCGGTGCGCACGGCAGGGTCGTTCACGTCCGTGCTGTTTTTGATAAAGCGTTTTACCAGAAAGTCCGTCAAAGCCGCCGCCTCTTTTCCAGAATTATACAAATTTCAGATTCTTTTTATTATACGGCGAAGGAGGCAAAAGTGCAACCCGTTTGCAGCGGCTGACCGCCGGTGGCCGCCGCTTTGCCCAAGCTGCGTCCGCTTTTCTTGGGCAAGGCGACGGTTTTCCGGCGGCGTGCTGTGCAAGCCCTTTGCTTTTTGGTATGATACAGTTAAGAAGCAGCTTTACCGCTGTTCACATTTACATCAGGAGGTGCTCAGGATGACAACAGCAAGGGACCCGCAGAAGAAAAAGCGCGCGCCCTCGAAGGGCCGGGTGCTCCTGTGGGCCGGCGTTTTTCTCTTGAATTTCGTTTTGCTCACAGCGGCGGTTTCCCTGGCGGTATTCCCGCAGGCGGGCCCGCTGACGGCCGAGCGGCTGGCCCGGCTGCCCTATTTTGAAGGCTGCGAGCTTCTGGACGTGCACACGAGGGCGGGCGGTTCTGCGCGGCTGTTCGGCCAATCGGACGCGGACTGGGTGCTTTACCGGAACAGCACCGGCGAAACGCGCCTTGTGGGCGTCAGCTGGAGCCTTTACACCTCCCGCTTTCGCATCGACGAAAAAACCGACGCCGCCGTTCCCGGTGACAGGCTTTATCACACCGCTCAGGTTCAGAGCGGTTCCGGCCTGTATGAGGTCTCCGTTCAGACGCAGGACCGGATCATGGACGCGCGCTGCATTGCCGGAATGCAGGGCCCCCAAAGCAGCGTATGGCTCTATATTTCCCTTGCGCTGGGCCTGACGCTGCTGGAAGCCGCCGTCCCGCTGTTTATTCAGCGCCGCCGCAAAGGCGCGTTGGCATAAAAAAACATCGGTTTTGGGCCGGACGGTTTGACGCGCAGCGTCAAAAGGCGCGTTGACGCAAGAAAACATCGGTTTTGGGCTGACGGTTTTGGCGCACA
>ERZ827524.2823-NODE-2823-length-11312-cov-5.947855_pt1 | contig 11312 bp, 8 predicted proteins | sample MGYA00519702_ERZ827524 | MGnify/ENA primary metagenome ERZ827524 (study PRJEB31778, sample SAMEA3449341) | human gut metagenome | biome: human gut; feature: human-associated habitat; material: faeces | place: United Kingdom | collected 2010/2012 ...
CGCGCACACCCTTCCTTACCGTCGCGGAAAATTTATCACTTTATCGACAGCCTCAAAGCCAGCCCCTACGGGCTGGCTTTTGGCTTATTAGAATGTCCAGTGGGAAATGTCCGTATCGATGCTGTAAGCGTCAACGGTATCCGACCCGGTGCTGCCGGGGAATATGAGGGTCTGGCCGTCGCTGTCCAGCGTCAGGGGAAACCAATCAGGGCAGATGACCTCCCGGCCGTACTCATCGGTGAGAACAGCCGCTGATTCCAGAATATCCCCGGCGGCAAAGGGGAAGGAGAGAGGCTCCAGCCGATAGAAGGTGGCGTTGTCATAGCCTCGGTAGCTGGTCTGCTCATCGGCGCTGATGGGCCGCGCCCAGGCGATCAGATGCTGGTTTTTGAACAGGCCTACCCGAATGGAAACGGCCTCCGCCCGGGGGATCAGAATATTGTCCAGCTTTGTATTGAGCGTCAGGGCATACTCCATGGCGTCCGGCAGGGTCAGCTTGCCGTTTTCAATCTGCGCCCGGCCTTGGAGATCCGCATCCACAAGACTGGCAACGTCCGGCAGGGAGCCGGAATACAGACCGGAATACGTTTGCAGGGGCTGGGTCTGCCGGGTGCCGTCCGGCATGACGAATACCGCGGTGATGGCGATGTCATCCGTCAGTTCGCAGGTCAGCTCCGCCGAGAATTTCTCGCTGACCGGCTGCCCATTCTGATCCGGCTCGGACAGGACGGTTTTGCTGTTGGAGTTGTGGCCGTTGTCCACTGAAAATTCAACGCGCATACCCTCCACGTATGTTTTGGGGACGGCGTAGACGGAGAAGGTCACGGCGTTTTTGGACAGATCGGCGGATACCAGCTCCGTTCCATAGTCTGCTGTCAAAGCGTTCTGCTGTTTGAGGATCTCCTCCACCTGACCGGAGATACTGTATACCTGATTGGACATACTGCACTCCATCTGGTTGATCCGGTTGTAAACGCCATCGAATTGCCGGCCGATTGTCCGAATGGAATCATAGATATTGTAGGCGGCACACAATACCGCCAGCGCTGCCAGCACATAGGGCCATTTTTTCCGGGGCTTCGGGGCGGTTTGGGCGGCGAGATACCGCTCCGTGATCTCCTCCACCATTTTCAACTGGGCGTCCGTCAATTCGCCGCTGTCCGGGGCAGAGGCCGTCTCCGGCGCTTCCTCCACTCCTAACAGCCAGCCTACGGTCACACCGAACCGGCGGCTGAGGGCCACCAGCTTGTCGATCTCCGGTAAGGCAGTATCTGATTCCCACTTGTAAATGGACTGCCGGGAAACGCCCAGCTCCGCGCCCAGTGTCTCTTGGGACAATCCGGCCTCTTTTCGCTTCAGGGCGATCCGCTGGCCTGTGGTCATACGCGTCACATCCTTTCGTGGGAACAGTATCGCCGAAAGCGGGCAAAATCGCCACCAACTTCCCGGCGAAATTTGTAAACCGTTGGTTTACACAGGGGTTTTACAGCTTTTTTTCGTAGAGATTCAGGGGGCAGTGGACGTAGCCCATGAAGAAGGTGTCCACCGTCCCGGCGAAGCGGTAACCGATGGCGGGGTAGAGGTGGTTGGAAACGGCGTTGCTCACGCCAGTGTCGAACCGCATGACGGTCTTGCCCTGACTGCGGGCGGTGTCCTCGGCAAAGGCCACCATTTGCCGGGCCAAGCCCTGCCCCGCCCGGTCAGGATGGATGGTCAGGGTGTGGATAACGGCGACCTGATCGTCCTCGGCGGGGATGGACCAGCCGCCGTTTTTGTATTCCGGCAGCTGGACGCCGTTGAGATTCATGCTGCCCCAGATCGCGCCATCCTCATCTACGCCTACATACAGGGTCCCGGCGTTGAAAATGCTCCGGGCGGTTTCGGCGGTGGGGTAAGCGCCCCGCTTCCAGCCTGTGTAATGCAGACCGGTGGCGTCCTCATGGTCTAAAATAGCCTCATAGACGGCGGCTACGGCAGGCAGGTCGGATTCCTTGGCAATACGGATCATGGTGTTTCCTCTCTTTTCTCTCGTTTTCAAAAACAGGCGTACCGGACGGTACGCCTGTTTGGTGGTTATTCGGATCTGGAGTCGTTTTCCTGTTTAGATTCAGGTTTCTCGTCAGACGGTGTTTCGTCAGAGGATGGTTTATCCGCACTGTTCGTCTCTCCGTCGGCAGGAGCCTCGATCTTCTCGGAGATCATGTGGACCTTCCGGGCGGCAGGCTCGATGCCCTCCGGCTGAGAGGGGCGGAAGCCGTTCTCATGGGCCAGCGTGGAGGCGTAGGCGTCTTCCACGGTGGAGGGGTCCCGGCCCTCGATGATAGCCACCATCTCCGCGCCGGTGATGGTCTCCTTCTCGTACAGGAAAGCGGCCAGCTCGTCCAGCTTGGCGCGGTTGTCGGTGAGGAGCTTCAGCGCCTTCTCGTGCTGCTGCTTCACCAGTGCCACCACCTGCTGGTCGATCTTCGCCTGGGTCTCGGCGGAGCAGGCTAGAGACGTGTCGCCGCCCAGATATTGGTTCTGCACCGTCTCCATGGCCACCATGTCGAAGTCCCTGCTCATGCCGTAGCGGGTGATCATGGCGCGGGCCAGCTTGGTGGCCTGCTCGATGTCGTTGCTGGCACCGGTGGTGATGGTGCCGAACACCGTCTCCTCGGCGGCGCGGCCGCCGGTGAGGGTGGCGATCTTGTTCTCCATTTCCTCCTGAGACATCAGGTAGTGGTTGCCCTCCTCCACCTGCATGGTATAGCCCAGAGCACCGGAGGTGCGGGGCACGATGGTGATCTTCTGCACCGGGGCGGAATTGGTCTGCTTGGCCGCCACCAGCGCGTGGCCGATCTCGTGGTAGGCCACGATATGCTTCTCGTGATCGGTCATAATGGCGTTCTTCTTCTGGTAGCCGGCAATGACTATCTCGATGCTCTCCTCCAGGTCGGCCTGGGTGGCAAAGCGGCGTCCGTCACGGACGGCGCGGAGGGCGGCCTCGTTGACGATGTTGGCCAGCTCGGCGCCGGAGGCACCGGAGGCCATACGGGCGATCTTGTTGAAGTCCACGTCCTCGGCGATCTTGATCTTTTTGGCGTGTACCTTCAGAATGGCCTCGCGCCCCAGCAGGTCGGGCAGCTCCACGGGTACACGGCGGTCGAAACGACCGGGTCGGGTCAGGGCCGGATCAAGGGATTCGGGACGGTTGGTGGCGGCCAGGATGATGACGCCGGTGTTGCCCTCGAAGCCGTCCATCTCGGTGAGCAGCTGGTTCAGCGTCTGCTCGCGCTCGTCGTTGCCGCCGTACTGGCCGCCGCTGCGCTTCTGGCCGATGGCGTCGATCTCGTCGATGAACACGATGCAGGGGGCCTTCTCCTTGGCTTGGCTGAACAGGTCCCGGACCTTGGACGCGCCCATGCCCACGAACATCTCCACGAACTCCGAGCCGGACATGGAGAAGAAGGGTACGTTGGCCTCGCCGGCCACAGCCTTGGCCAGCATGGTCTTGCCGGTGCCCGGAGGGCCCACCAGCAGCACGCCCTTGGGCATGGACGCGCCGATCTCCTGATACTTGGTGGGATCGTGCAGGTAATTGACGATCTCCGTCAGGTTCTCCTTGGCCTCATCCTCGCCGGCCACATCGGCAAACTTGATGCCCTCGGCGGACTTGACGTAGATCTTGGCGTCGGACTTGCCCATATTGAACATCAGGGAGTCGCTGCCGCCCATTTTCTTCATCAGGCTGCGGGAGATGATCTGACCGATGGCGATAAAGATCACCAGCGGCAGCACCCAGCCCAGGATATCCGTCAGCAGGGAAGTCTGCTCGATCTCCTCGCCGGTGGTGGAGATTCCGGCGTCCAGGAGCCGCTGCACCAGGCCGTCGTCAGGCACGATGGCGGTCTTGTAGATGGTTTTGCCGTCGGTGGAGGTAAAGAGGATGCGGTTGCTCTGCTGCTGGATCTCCACCTGGCCGATCTCATTCTTCTCGGTCATGGAGACGAAGGTGTTGTAGTCCACCTCCTTGATCTGGTGCTCCGCCAGCCAAGGCATGGCCAGCAGGTTGAACAGCAGCACCAGCAGTACCACGATCATGTAGTAGTAGATCAGAGGTTTCTTGGGGGATTTGACCTCGTTCATGGTAAGGCCTCCTTGTTCTGCATAGCTTTTTTTCTTTGATGAATTACCCTACCACATTTTGCCCGAAGTGTCTATAAGCAAATCCACAAAAACTGCGGGAAAACCCCGTTCCGGAGGCCGGAACGGGGCAGAATTTACGTTTCTGACACAATTACAGGGCGGCGAACAGGCGGCTGCCGGTGCGGTGGAGCCAGCGCAGCAGCACCAGCGTCAGCACGACGGTCAGCACTGTCCAGGCCAGCAGATACCACGCTGCACCCATGTCGATACCGAACGGGTAGTACAGCACGCCGACAAGGGCGGCGTACACCCAGCCGCCCAGCATGGCAAGCAGCACCGTCAGACGCTGCTTGATGACGGTGATCTCATTGGTCCAGACCAGGTTGGGGCGCTTCAGGTCCATGGTCAGGCCGAAGGCTGCCGACAGCCACACAAAGGCCTGAGGCAGCGCTATCAGCAGGAGGGCCAGCGGCAAGGCGGGGCGGACGGCCAATAGTATCAGTACAGAGGTGACTGCCATGGGGATACCCGTTATCAGCACCTGTACCAGCAGCTTTGCACGCAGTACCTGCCACGGTGTCACCGGCAGGGACTGTGCCAGCCACAGGTTCTTCCCCTCCAGGGAGATGGAGGAGGAGGCCATGTCGTTCATGGAGCCTACCAGGCACAGGGCGGCGCACAGCATCGTCGCCAGAAGACCGGAGGACTCGTCGCCGGCCATTTCGTATATAACAGGCAGCAGGTCGCTGCTCTTTACCAGCAGCAGCACGCCCAGAATGGGCAGCATGACCGTGCCCAGACCGCAGTTGAGCATATAGTTGGGACTGGCGGTGAAGCGGCCCAGCTCCTTACGCAGCAAGGCGGCGGGTACACCGGCGGCCCTGACGGTCGTCTCCTTATAAACGGCCTTGGCGCCGCCGTTGTTGGCGGTGGCAATGGACAGGAATGTGCGGCTGAGCAGTAGGTATGTGAGCGCGCACAGCGCCGCCATTACGGCCAGCACCAGCACGACAGCCAGATAGTCGCCGGCGCCCATACGGCCCATGAGATATAGGGGATAGGCGCTGCCGCGGATGGCTGCACCCACCTCATTCAGGTGCAGCATGAGCTGCTCGATCAGTTCGTTGGCACGGAAGCACACCATGTAGTACAGGGCAAAGAACGCCAGCGCGATCAGGGTGGTAAGGAGGTTCTTGCGCTTGAGCTTGCTGTGGATCTTGGCTACCACCCAGCCCAGCAGACAGGAGAGCACCAGCACCAGCAGGGAGACGGCCAGAATCAGCGCGATGCCGCCAAGCACAGTGGCGGCGGTCAGCACACCGACGGCCCAGTAGACGATGACGCAGGGCAGCAGGATCACGCCGGAGAACATCAGACCCATCAGGTATACACCCAGCAGCCGGGAGGCCAGAATGGCACGCACGGGGATAGGCAGCGACAGCAGCAGGTCGTTGTCCTTGGCCTGGTACAGGCCGGAGAACGTGTTGAACACGCTGCCAAACACGCCCATCAGCACACCGACCAGGGCAAAGAGGGTGAAGTACAGCCAATCCAGACCGGCCTCGTGCAGGGGAGCGCACAGACCTATGGAGAACAGCGTGAACATACCGCCGATAACGCCCACCATCAGCAGCACATACAGCACGATCAAACTGACGGTGCTTGCCTTGGACCGGGGTTTGTTCTTTTTCGCGTCGTAGAAGTAGCTGCGGAAGATCTCGGACAGCTGTTTTTTCAGCAATAATCTGACCATCACTCCGCCTCCAGCTCCAGGAAGACCTCCTCCAGGGAGTCGTCGCCCTTGACCTCCTCCATGGTGCCGGAACGGATGAGCCGGCCGCCCTTGATGATAGCCACCTTGTCGCAGAGCTTTTCCGCTACCTCCAGCACATGGGTGGAGAAGAAGATGGCGCCGCCGTTGTCGCAGATCTCACGCATCATGCCCTTGAGCAGGTGGGCGGCTTTGGGGTCCAGGCCCACGAAGGGCTCGTCCATGATGATGACCTTCGGGTCGTGGAGCCACGCGGCAATGATGGACAGCTTCTGCTTCATGCCGTGGGAATAGGCGGCAATGGGTTGGGCCAGGTCGCCCGTCAGCTCAAAGGCATCCGCGTAGGTGCGGATACGAGCCTGCCGGGTCTGGGCGTCCACGCCGAATACGTCGGCGATGAAGTTCAGATATTTGATGCCGGTCATGTAGTCGTACAGATCCGGGTTATCGGGGATGTAGGCCATCTCCCGCTTGCAGCCCAGGGGATCGGCCTTGATGGATCGGCCATCGATGGTGATCTCGCCCTGGTCAAATTGCAGGATACCCACCACGGATTTCAGCGTGGTGGTCTTGCCGGCGCCGTTATGGCCGATGAAGCCGTAGATCTCGCCGGGGGCGATGTGCAGCGTCAGATCGTCCACGGCCTTCTTCTCGCCGTAGGTCTTGGTCAGATGTTGAATGTCCAGCATGGGGTCAGTTCCTCCTATTTCTCTCCTAAGCTTCTATTGTGGGGCATCATCAGCCGCGGCTGCGGCTGATGATGCGGACGATGCCCATAACGGCGGCGTACAGCACGCCGGCCACCGCCCAGATGATCCAGCTGTACCGGGGCTGGCCGTTGCCGTGGGGACCGTAGGTGTACAGCAGGAACACCGCCGTGGCGGTGAGCCAGTAGATCATGGTGACGGTGCCCATCAGCTTGTGGTGCTTTTTCTGGGGACGGGTGTAGTCGCCCTCCTCCAGCAGCTGCTCCATGGCGCCCTGATATACACCGGCTGTGACCAGGGCCAGACAGCCGATGGCCACCAGCACCAGCAGCGCGCAGACAGCGGCGATATAGAGCAGGTCGCTGCCGTTTATGCACATGGCGGCGAACAGCGGTACGGCGGCCAGCACACACAGCACCACGCCCACGGTGACGAGCCGGGTATGGGTGTCCTTGTATTCCCGCTGCCGCTGGCGCACCATGCCCTCCACGCCGTACTCCGTCTCGAAGGGTTCCTCCTCCAGGAACCGGTACTCCTTGGCTTCTGCACCTGTCCGCAGGAAGATGCTCACGGCCAGCGCCACCAGACCCAGCAGCACGCACAGACCGATGCCGCTGGCGGCATTTTCGGTGATGTGGAAGCGCTGCACCTCGCTCATGCCGGCCAGCAGGATCAGCGTGACCGGGGAGATGATGCACAGGGCGGTGGCTATGGCGATCTTCGGCGCGGCGGCCTTACGCAGGGCCAGGTAGGCGGCGGCCTGGCCCATGGTGACGCGGCGCAGGGGCGTGTCGTCGTCCTGGGCCGCGGCGCAGGGGGCTTCCTCCTCCAGTTCGTCCTTCAGCAGGAAGTCGGTGGAGACACCGAACAGGCGGCTCATCATCACGACCTTATCCATATCGGGCACGGACTGTGCGCCCTCCCATTTGGATACGGACTGGCGGGTGACGCCCAGATTCTCGGCCAGGTCCTCCTGGCTCCAGCCTGCCTTTTTCCGCAGGGACACGATCTTGTCAGCTAAAATCATAGGTATGCGCTCCTTCCGTATGACGGCGGGTGCCGCCGTTTGGTTTTGATGGCGCTATCATACGGGTTTTGCCGGTTGCGGTCTATAAACCGGGGCTGGAAATGTGTCAACCGGCGGTTGCGTTTCGGATTTTTGGGCAGTTTTCCTCTTTTGCTACAGGCTTATTGTACGCGAAAACGTTTTCACTGTCAACTTACAGGACGGTAAGATTTTATTAAGATATGTGCAAAAAAAAGAGCCGCCCGGCGGGCGGCCCTTCTGTATTTTTGTTATTCCTCCGTGAAATGCACGTGGTTGAAGATGTGGTCCTGACAGAAGCAGTGGTACCCGACGCACTTGCTGCAGTAACGGAATTGCAGATCAGGGTAGTCGGTATCCGTGCGGCCGCAGACGGCGCACTTGTGGCGATAGCCCTGCTGCTGGGCCTGCTTGGCCTGCTGCTGTTGGGCCTGACGGAACTGGACGGTCTTGCGGGAGTTCTGGTATTTGGCGCGCTCCTTCAGGTAGTGGACCTCCGGCCAGATGAACACGGCGAAGTTCAGCAGCGCCACCACCGGCAGCACCACCAGCAGCAGGTATTTCAGCACTACCGCAGGGGTGTGGTGCTGGAGCCAGGTGCCGCAGACGGAGCCGGTCAGGGATAAGATTACCGCCGGGGCAAAGAGCTTCCAGTCCACCAGTCCCTGATGGATGAACCGGGCTGTGGAAAAAATCGTGCCGATGCCGGAGGAGAGTTTATTCGTCCCCAAAGCGTTATAAATGGGAAGGTTTGAGAGGCCCATGAGATAGGTAGGGACGGTGATGATCCCGCCGCCTCCGGCGATGGCGTCCATAAACGCGCCTAAGAAAACGCCAACGCAGATCAGCAGTACCACCCAGAGGGCTACGCCGTCCACCGTGATGTCAGTCAGGAAGGAAATCATGAAAACTCCTTGTTTACGGCCCGCGGGGCCTGAATTTTGCTGTCAGGCCAGTGGGTCCGACAGATGGAATGTACTCATCTTAACAGACCTTAAACGCCTTGTGCACCGGCATATTCTACAAGAAGCGGGAACAAAAACTGGAAAAGTAAGACAAATCGGACAAAGAGTGTCTTTCCTTTTCGACACCCTCTTACCTTGACGCTTTCGGCTATCCGGCGGTATAATATGAAATTAAAGTATGACATTTGTAAAATGACTTGCGGCTGCCTTGACGTAATCGTTTTAAAATGCTACCCTCAGTATGAGAAAAAATAATATGGCAGCAGAAAGGGGAGACCCATGGCAGATCAGACTCAACTGTACCACAGCGGCAGCTTGACGGACGGCTGGCGGCTCTTCGGTGCGCATCCTGCCACAGAGGGAGACGTCCACGGCTGGTGGTTCAACGTTTGGGCGCCTCATGCAAAGGCTGTTTCCGTAGTCGGAGATTTTAACGGCTGGGACCTGACCGTTGATCCACTTACCCAAAAGGGCGAATTCTGGCAGGGCTTTCTTCCGGACCTGCCCGTCTATACCAGCTATAAGTATGCCATTACCGGCGAGGATGGCAGAGTTCACTACAAGGCGGACCCCTACGGGTTCCATACGGAGACCCGCCCCGGCACCGCCAGCAAGCTCTATGACATTGAGCATTTTTCCTGGACGGATGAGGATTTCCGCCGTAATAAGCAGCCGGTGTACCATCAGCCGCTGAATATTTACGAGGTCCATCTCGGCTCGTGGCGGAAGCATGAAAACGGCGAGTTCCTGGATTACCGGGATATGGCCCGGCAGTTGGCGGCTTATGTGAAGGAGATGGGCTACACCGCCGTGGAGCTGCTGCCGGTGACGGAGCATCCTCTGGATGATTCCTGGGGTTACCAGTGCACCGGATACTTTGCGCCTACCTCCCGGTTCGGTACGCCGGAGGATTTCATGTGGTTTGTAAACCACCTTCACGAAAACAACATTCCGGTGATTTTGGACTGGGTCCCCGCGCACTTCTGCAAGGATGAGCAGGGCCTTTACGAGTTTGACGGTACCTGCTGTTATGAATATGCCGATCCCCGGAAACGGGAACACGCCGGCTGGGGTACCCGGGTCTTTGACTACGGGCGGCCGGAGGTGGTGAGCTTCCTCCTCTCCTCTGCCCGGTTCTGGCTGGAAATGTACCACATCGATGGTATCCGGGTGGACGCTGTGGCCTCCATGCTGTATCTGGATTACGGGCGGCAGGACGGCCAGTGGACTCCCAATATCCACGGCGGACGGGAAAACCTGGAAGCAGTGGAATTTCTCCGGAAGCTGAATACCATGGCCTTTGAGGTGGATCCCAACGTGCTGATGATCGCTGAGGAATCTACCGCCTGGCCTCTGGTGACCAAGCCTGCCGACGTCGGCGGACTTGGATTCAATCTGAAGTGGAACATGGGCTGGATGAATGACATGTGCCACTATCTGAAGCTGGACCCCTGGTTCCGGCAGGACCACCACCGGGATTTGACCTTCTCCATGATGTACGCGTTTTCCGAGAACTATGTCCTTCCCATCTCCCATGACGAGGTGGTCCACATGAAGGGCAGTGTGGTGGGGAAAATGCCCGGAGACTACGAAAACCAGCTCCGCTGCACCCGGGGCTTTTATGCGTACCTGCTGGCCCATCCCGGCAAGAAGCTGCTGTTCATGGGACCGGAGATCGGCCAGTGGCACGAATGGGACTCCAACGGTCAGTTGGACTGGTACTTATTGGAGCATGAGGAAAATCAGCAGCTCCATGCGTTCTTCAAGGCCGCCAACGCCTTCTACAAGGCGGAGAGCGCCCTGTGGGACATTGATTTTGACTGGCAGGGCTTTGAGTGGCTGGTGCCGGATGACAATCACAACAACGTGGTGGTGTTCCTCCGGCGGGATCAGGCAGGGAACGAGCTGCTGTGCGCGGTGAACTTCTCCCCAAACGATTATGAAAACTACCGGGTAGGCGTACCGCCCCGCAAGCGGTATGTCCCCGCCTTTACCACCGACGCGCCGGAATTCGGCGGCAGCGGGTTTGCGGATACGAAGCCGCTGACGGTAAAGGACACGCCCTCCCACGGAAAAGAACAGTCTGTCACTCTCCGGCTCCCCGCGTTCGGGGCGGTATTCCTCCGGGGAGAGGGCAGCTTTACAAAGCGCGGTTCGGCAACCAAGGTGAAAAAAGTGAAAAATAGGAAAAGGAGCTGATCCACCCATGAAAAAAGAGTGTATCGCTATGCTGCTGGCTGGCGGACAGGGCAGCCGCCTGTATGTCCTCACCGGCGCCATGGCCAAGCCCGCCGTCCCCTTCGGCGGTAAATTCCGCATCATCGACTTTCCCCTGTCCAACTGCACCAACTCCGGCATTGACACCGTCGGCGTCCTGACTCAGTACCGGCCCATGGAGCTCAACAGCTACATCGGCTCCGGCCAGCCTTGGGATCTGGACAGCAGCAGCGGCGGCGTCCATATCCTGCCGCCTTACATGGGCAGCAAGGGCGGCACCTGGTATAAGGGCACTGCCAACGCCATCTATCAGAATATCGGCTTCATCGACCAGTATCAGCCGGAGTATGTGGTGATCCTCTCCGGTGACCACATCTATAAGATGGATTATTCCGAAATGCTCCGCCGTCACAAGGAATCGGACGCTGCCTGCACCATTTCCGTTATGGAGGTCCCCTGGGAGGAGGCCAGCCGCTTCGGCA
>ERZ827524.2824-NODE-2824-length-11303-cov-3.678076_pt1 | contig 11303 bp, 7 predicted proteins | sample MGYA00519702_ERZ827524 | MGnify/ENA primary metagenome ERZ827524 (study PRJEB31778, sample SAMEA3449341) | human gut metagenome | biome: human gut; feature: human-associated habitat; material: faeces | place: United Kingdom | collected 2010/2012 ...
TACTGGCGTTTGACTACCATCTAAAACAACACAGCTCTCAAACTATCAACCCTCGCGGGCTAATATCTTAATTGTTTGACTACCATCTAAAACAACACAGCTCTCAAACATCGAGCCATTAATTAGCCCTTCCAACAAGGTTTGACTACCATCTAAAACAACACAGCTCTCAAACAAGTAATAGGATCGCCGCCATTTACAAGATGTTTGACTACCATCTAAAACAACACAGCTCTCAAACCTCAAATTTAAGAGCACGCCACAACATAACGTCGTACTGCTATAGATGGATACCGTATATATTATATAGCATGTCCGCTGTTTGAGTCAATATGAATCTCGCACATATCCCGGTCGAGAATAAAAGGATTTTCCTTTTCCAGCGGCTGGGAGCAGGCTGGCTCCAACAGCAGTATGCGGCAGTGGACATAATCTGCCCAGGTATACAGCTGCGTCAGTTCTTCCGTTTCAAAAATTGCCTTGGCGCCTATTAATATAAAGCATTGATCAGGCATTAGGGAATTGTATATTGATATATGTGATATTAAACGGCCCAAGGGAGACTCGTCTTCCAATGCAGGGGCAAATTTAACGCCTTTAAGCAATGCGGGTATGTATTGTCCTTCTTCAAACGCAGCAGAACCGCAGAGCAGGCGGAGATGCCGGAGATAATTATTTATGCTTTCTTCCAGCGCCAGGGTTTCATGCAATAGCTCGTTTTTTGTTATAGATTGAATCTCGGCCTGGAAACGGTTATACAGTTTTTTACCTTCGGGTTCAAGATGATAGTAATCGTATATGATATGCAGATGTTCGGCGCAATCCAATATATCATTGTTAAGGGACAATATAAATTCGCCCTCCTGCCCTTCGCTTTGGGCTATGAGTTCAAAGGCAAACTGCCTGAACATGCGCGGCGACTCAATAATCAGCAGCTGGATCTGGTTTTCTTTAAAGCAGATAGGCTTGGAAAGGGCGGGATGAGCAAGCTTCATATTATCACCAGCCTTTGGTCGCTGGAAATTATTTCAGATTTAAATTCTCCCAGCACAAATTCCATCCGGGCAAACTGCTTTTCAGTTACCGTAAGCATCTGCACCAGCCCTTTAGGCGGCTTTTTATCCCGCACTCCCTGCATTATGGCTTGGGCCGCCGTTGAATTAAGGGCCAGCTTGCAGTATACTGATTCCTGAAGCATTATAAATCCGTTTTTAAGAAGAGATTTCCGGAATTGGGCATAGGCTCTCCGGTCGGCGGCGGTAGCGACGGGCAAATCAAAAAATACGAAAACTCTCATGAATCTATAGCTCATACTCCCTCCGTTTATTGTATTTTACCAAGTGCTGTTTTTCGTAATAAGCGTAAGCCTATACGGCTTGCAAAGTATAGCTTCTATTTTTCCGCTTCGTCTGACTCCGAGACAATATCTGCTGGGTGCTTTTCTTTGGGCATAGAGGCATAATTAATCCATTTTATCTCTGAAAGCTTGTTTTTTTGCAGGGCTTTTAATAAACCGGCGCAGTATATACGGATTGCAAGGAGCAGGTATTGTCTCTGTCCGTCTATAATTACCGTATTGTTGAGCAGTTCCACAAGCTGCATTTTTTCTTCCCGCTCAAATTGAATAGGGGCCATTTTGGCAACTTTAGCGTCTATCAGGGGCCGGAGGGGCTCCATAAAATCACAGCTCAGGTTGAAATGGTTAAAGGTGTTGTTATGGCTTATGCCCAGCTGCGTTGTATATCCGGCGGCGGCAATTTCCCGGTTGAAGGCTGACAGCAGCAGGCTGTAGCCGTAATTAAGCGCGGCGTTTACGGCATTATCCTGGGAACGGGAAAAATCTTTGCCCCATAGAGCATTGAAATATACCTTGGCGGCGTGCCCTTCACGGTTGGTGCTGTCTCCGGGCAGCAATTCATCTGAATATTTATCCAGCAATGCGTGCTGCGGCAGTCCCAGCCTGGATAAAAGAGCGCTTTGCTCATACAGCTTGCGGCGTATTATTTCGGTCCAGACATTTTGTTTGGCCTGACTGCTCCACTGTATCTGCCGGCGCAGTTTGTCGCTTGCGTCATGGCTGCCGTAGCAGGGCTGCAATTCGGCGCAGGGGTTGCGCATATGGTCACAGAAAATGATTTTCACTTTATGCTTGATTAATTCGCAGAGCAGATAGCTGGTAATGGAAACCGCCGTGCTTTCAATTATAAGCACGCTTATTTCGCTGATATGCACCCGGCTGACGGCTTCGGGGGTGCGGACTATAAGATAGTCCATCTTATAGTCCGCTTTAGCGCTCCGCGAGAGCACTACTACCCGCCAGCTCATTCTGCATCCACCGCCATAAGATCCACTTCGCGCTCAAATATGCCTGTTACAGACTGATGGATAAGCTTAAGGTTAGAGCCGGTATTTAAATTCTTGGCACGGGTAATAATTCCCATATTTTCTTTGCCGCCGAGCAATTTTAAGTTCATTTTAACGGCTTTGCAAGTGAACAGATTAAGAATTTGAACCAGAACCTCGCATTGCTCGTTAACCGCCAAAGATGTGAATTTTTCAAAGCCTTTTTCCAGCGCTTCAAGAGGTGCGCGATATACGACTGCATATTGCTTTACATGCAATTTTTCCAGCAGCAGCTGATACAGAGCTATATTGTCCTGACTGTTTATGCCGTCAAAAGGGGTTATGGCGAGAGTCTTTCTGGCTGCCCTGCATCTCTCCAGATATTTTGCTATTCCCTTTATATAGGCGTTCCAATGGGGAGCCAGGATTAACTGGTTGGCGTTTTTGTAAATGATTTTGTCCTCTGACCTTCCCGAAATATGCACGCGGGAGCCGTCAATGCTGAAAAGAGAGTCAATGCGTATCTTGGGCAGGATTATGCGCGGCTGCTCCAGCCCTAAAATTTCCTCGCAGTATTTAACGGGGCTGCTTTCGTATAGTTGGCGGTTGACAATATATATGGTTTCTATGGAGCGCACGCGCTTTTTCTTATTTGTATGTTCTACTAGGCAGAAGCAGGCGCCTTTGAGCTTGTTATAGCCTCCGTATTTTTCTATGCTCATATTGCTTTTTATGGGGAACTGCCCTTTTTTCTTAGGCATTAGGGTCTGGTCAAAGAAACCCCCTTTTTCTTCGTGTGCAAAACGGGTGAAAAGGATGTTATTTTTGGTCATAGTCCGGCGCACTGCTGCAATGGAACCGTTGTTTCCGGCAGTCCAGGCTTTTTCACCGTTCCGCTCTACGTCAAAATCAAATGTGTGGTTCAGGCTGTAGCCGTAGCGGCCCTTGGAAGAATCAGCTTGATCTTTGCCAGCATTCTTTTTGGCCTGGCGTATGAAGTTAAGCGGGTTGGAGGTAAATTTTATATGGTATACGTTGCCTACAACTATGTTCAGGTAAGCGTCCTTGGCGTGGTGGAAATCGTTCACCTCGCGGCATTTGGTGAATATAGGGTCCTGTTTGGTTTCCTCATTTCTGGTGCATTGGCCCGCCTGTTTCTGATTGCCGTAAGAGTCAATTCTCTGATCCTGCCTGAAGGAAGAGACATTTCCTGCTTTAACGTATACTATCTCGGTTTGAGCTGCTTCATAACGCTTTTTAAGCAGCTCGGCTATAAGCTTTGCAGACTGGCTGGTCTCCACCAGCTGCCTGTTTATAAAGCCCGAAAGCTCTTCTTCACTTAAAGGGGTGTGGCGGGTAAGACGCGCATACTTTTTTTCTGAAATAAGTCCTTTGCTGTTGAGCATTGCCCAAAAGGACTGCATTTTATTCCGAATTTCAGAGGAGAGGGGAAAGACGTCCTTTTTGTTGGCGTTAAGCACACGCTTGACCAGCACCCTGTTATTCAGGCTGTCATCTTTTGTGAGGCTCTGCGGGTAGATATGGTCTATATCGTAATTGGCGTCCAGTTCGCTTAAATTTATGCTTTCGCCGCTGTACATGCATTTGCCCAGCTGCGTATAATAAAGATACAGCTTGTCCCTGCGCAGTTCACCGTCCGAGCGCGCCTCCAGGCTCTGGAACAGCGGGCCGGCCTCCTCCTGGCAGTTCTTATACAGCTCAAGCAGGGCGTCCCTGCGCGAGTCAGTGCGCTTTTTCTCCCTTTCCTCACGGGTAGTCTCTATAAATATGCGCTTGGGCGGGCGTTTTGTTATCTGTTCTATTTCGCCGATAATATTTATGCTCTGCCTAATAGCGCGCCGGATGGAGGGAGAAGCGTAGCTTTGGTCCAGATAATCTTTCAGCGTGTACCCAATTTCCTCCCATTCATTTAAACGAAATTCCTCCAGTCCTTCCTTAAAGGAATAGCTGCCGCTTAAAAGCTCCATGAGGTTGTCGTTGGTGTTCCAGAGCGCGTCCATAATATTCATGCATTCGCCCGTATTTTTGTCTACATGATAAATCTGCGTGAGAAATTCTTTAGAAAGCCGTCCCCAGCCGTCAAATTTCATATGCATTACCTTATTAAGTTCTTCTTTGCTTAACAGGCCGGCGTAATTTTTTGTCAGGTACCTCTCAAGCAGCTTTTTATCCTCATTAAAAAGGGTAATCTGCCTGATAATATCTTCAGCGGCCTCTTTTCCCTTCGGACGTTCCAGCAGCCAGCCTAAAGCGCGCCAGGAGGCAAGGGTGGTTTTTATATTTCCGTCAATGCCGCTTAATTTATCTTCTTTTTTAATAAGTCCTTCTGAAAGCAGATAAGAGCTTATATTTCGCCCCTTGCCCTGAAGAAGGCATTCATTATAAATTTTTTGCTTAATCTCCACAGGCGGTTTTTCGCCGTTTATCCTGAGATTGTTCAGTTCGTTAAGCGCAGTAAAGCGGCTGTACAGCAGGGATGCCTTGGGCAGGACGTCTTTGCCTGTATAGCTGCATTTTGCAGTCATTCGGGTAATAAAATTTTCGGCGCATTTTTCCAGATCCACAACCTCCTGAAAATTCCAGGGATATATTTTATCTTCTTTGCGTACCGCCCAGCCGAAGGGTGAATTGTTGTTAAGCGGGCCTACATAATAGGGGATACGGAACCGGAACATACGTTCTATTTGTTCCCTGCGCGTAAGGCCGCTGGAATCTGTTTCGTTTAAAAAAGGGAGATAAGACGAGGCGTTTTCAAGAATGCGCCTGAGTTCATATTCATGCACCTGGTGGGGAATAACGCCGTTATCTTTAGTTACCTGCTTGGGCAAAAACTCGCCGCTGTCCAATTCAGCTGAAATCATGCTGAGCTCTTCAGACTCAGGCAGGCCGGACAGCGATTTTTTTAAATAGCTTCTGAAATCATCATAGCTGCATTGATAATTGGCAGAGCCGTGCCCCGAATAGGCCGGGTAATTATTCAAATCTTTTCGGGCTGTCCGGAAGATCTCCTTATAAAGCGCAGGCTCATTTGCTCCCCTTATTAATTTTTTAAGCCGCTTTAAATCCTCGCGGTGCTTTTCAAATATTTTGATTTTTGCGGCCGAAAGGGAGGCTTCCTTTCCCAGAATTTCTGACAGCAGAGAATAGTCGTATATTTGCTTTATTCCCAAAATCAGCTCTAAACGCTCTCCCAGGACTTCGGCAAGCTTAGCTTGGTTCTGCTCCCAGTCTTTTTTAAGGCATATGCTTTTGAGCTCGCCTTCTGTTTCTTCATCATACAAATCTTTTAATTTTACTGTGCCTCCTGTCATCAGCTTAAGGATATTATTTAATTTGGTTTGGGTTTTGGAGATATTTAGGCCTTCAAGCAGCTTTTTATGCTTTTGAGACACGCTGAGGGTTTTGTCGGTTAAAACTCCTTCAAATATTTCAAGCGTATCCTGCTTGATTTCAAAGAGCTGTTCGGGTACATCGTCTCTATATTCTTTGTCGTCAGGCAAATCCATTGAAAAAGCATGTGCTTCCAGATACCCATTGACGCGTTTAAGTCCTTCCTTTAAAGCTTCGGGGCTGATAAAAGCCGGTTTTTCGTCATGAGTATGTTCCTGGCCATCATTGCTTTGTTCTTCTCCCAGATTTTCAAAGAGAAAATGTCCGCGGTGCTTGAGAATATGGTGCAGAGCCAGATATACCAGCCGGACGTCAAACGGACCCTTCCGGCTCATAAGCGCATGGCGCAGATGATAGATGGTGGGGTAGTCTGAAAAAAAGTCTTTGTCGGTATATTCTGCGTCTGCAAATAGAATATGCTTGCCAAGAGGCCGCCCGCTGAAAGTTTCTTTATCTTCTGCATCATATTTGCTGGCCTGGAGCCGCTGAAAAAAGGCGGGATCCTTTTTGGCTATTTCCTCTGAAAAAATTTCCTGAAGCCAGTCGAGACGCTGCCGGGAACGCTCCAGTCTCCTGCGGGACGTGCGGAAAGAGCGCCTTTCGGTAGCACTGTGGGCTTCATCAAAAAGGCGCACGCCCCAAAGCGCTTTTTGGTTGCATTTTAATAGGTTGTAGTTAGTGTCCGAGGCGGCCCAGCCTACCGAATCAGTTCCCACATCCAGACCGATAAAATAATCCTCCTGCATAGCTTTCATCCTTTCCGCCGCATCTGCATATATTAGCATATAATCATATGTACTTTATTTCCTTGCATCTGCAGGCTATAAAAAATTTTTTAGTTGGGTATTGACAAATGGCTGCTAATGAGTTATTATAATTATGGTTTTAGGCTACCATCTAAAACAGCACAACGCGTTCAAATACGGCTTTGCCAAAATCGTTGGTTTATCCAACCTCACATTGTGTGATTAAATGGCCCGCGCATGCGGGCTTGTTTAATTTCATAAGCAGGATTAGATATCAAAAATTCATGCTGAGGAAAAAGGCAAGGCGCCCATGAAATTAATACCAGCCCAAAAACTTCAATAATTTGCTTTATTATACCATATTAATTGGTGAATTTCAATGTTATATCATAATATTTTAATATTAGCCTGATTTTTCCTTTTTATTAAAACACACTAAAAGCAGAGCTTTGTTTAATGCAATAAGTTAATATAAAAATGAAAAAAGGCCGCAGTCACGGCCACTTTCACGGGAAACAGATACTTTATAAGATTAGAAAATTAATACTATTTTATAAAAAAATCCGTTTATGATAATAAAATGCATGTAAATTTTTTCGCCGTTAACTTCTAATCACTTTAACGGCGGCTGCTTTTTCTGCTTAAACGGTTAAAACGGCTGGACAATTTAAGCAAAGCAGAATGCGTTTTACTTGAATGACATGTCCATAGCGCGTTCGTGCTCCTGCCGCAGCCTAAAAAATACCCTGCATATCTTGGCCCGCTTATTACTGCTACCAGCGGGCATTCCGGGCAAAAATCCCTGGCCGCAGAGAAGGGTGGTTTTGCGTTTCTTATATGCCGGACGGCAGCGGAAATGCCGGGATATTTTAAGGAGAACAGCGCAGCAGTATAAAAAAGCGCCCTCCTGCTGCGCGCTGCAACCTGATTTCGTTGTCTGTCTGTTTTAAATATTTGACGCTTACCCTTGAACAGCAGTGCCGTTCAAGGGTAAGCGCATTTATTCATATACGGTCAGGCTGCTGCCGTTGAGGGTCCATATGCTTAATTCATCCTTATATTGCTCATATACCGTATTAGCAATGGTCACTTCATATCCGATATCAGTTTTTTTCATGTCATAGGGAATATCCAAGGTCAGCCAGGCGTATTGGCAGGCGCTGTCTGAAGTCCATTGAATTTTCGTAAGGGCTTCGCCCGTTTGCACATTTATATCCGCTGTGTTTAAATTATCCGTCTGAGTCTCATAGGAGGATACCGCGCTTTCCAGCGTGGGATTGAGTTGCATGGCGCACATGCTTTCATAGTTGAAGTACATGTTCAAAAAAGTATATTCGGCCACTTCAAAAATTACGCAGTCGGGCTGGAATATATTATAGTAATAGGAAAAATCCATTATGTTCTGATAATCATGAACGTGAATATATTCTCCGAAGGAATTTGCCATATATTTGTAGCCATAGACATTCATATAGCTTCCCTGAAATACCAGCGCCCTGGGAGCACCCTCTTCCAAGCGGGTCTGGTTTACATAATAGCCGAAAATTTTATAAGAGGGATTAAGTTCCAGTTCTTTAGAATATACCCCTGAAATATTCTGCACAGGAGTTTTAACGGTAATAGCGGGCACCATTTCATTAATGGGAAATTCCGAGACGGGAAGAGAAGTCTCAAGGGTTTCGGAAATATCCAATTCCTCTGTTTGGGTTATATGGATAGAGGGGAGATCCTTGCGCAGCTCCTCCAGCATAGCCTGAGTGCCGTAATATGCGCCCCAGTCGTTCCAATGGTTGGCGTCATACTTTTGGTTGAATACCATTATGCCTTCTTCAAATTTTTCACGCAGCACGGCGGTGTTGTCCAGGTAGCGCACGCCCCGTTTGTCAAGAGCGTCAAAGAATTGTTCCACCCAGTCCCGGTTGTAATTTATGCCCGTGGGGACGTATTCAGTCATAACGGCGGGCTTGGCGGGATTAAATACAAACAGGAAGGGAACATTCCGTTCATCGCAGTAATCCTGTATCTTTTTGACCATATCTGCAAAGGCTTCGTGAAATTCGGTATACTGGGTTTCCACGTCCAGCCCTGCGCCGAATACATACCCTTCCTTGCCGTATACATACGAAGGATGCACCATTTTATCAAACAGCCTGTCGTTAAGCAGGGTATAGGCCAGAATCATTTCATCCCGCAGGCCTATGCGGTCGTTGACATAATCCTGAATATTCTGGGTGAGGTCTCCGTCCACCTCAAGAGGGTTTTGGGCAAGCTGACGGTTGTCAATGGCCGAAACAGCGTCCTCGTCAAAATTAAAGGCCGCAATGGGTACAAGCAGAATAATTGCAAACAGAACTGTAAAGATTATTTTAATACACTTCATGGCTTTCTCCTAGTATTGGAAATATATAAAGGGGCTGTATGTTGAATTAATCATAAATAATACAGCCAGCACAAACAGCAGCAGTAAAACCGTCTGCTGTACTATCAGGCCGCCTTTAGTAGCGCTGAATTTGCCGTAAAACGTCTTTAGCCGCGGACTGCCCAGTACGGTTGTGCCCAGAATGCCAATAATTATAAATGTTATCATCTGCGCGTTAAAATAATACTGCCAGGTATAATATATATTTTCGGGCCGGTTAATTCCGATAATTGTACCCAAAAGATTGACGGTATCTTTAAGGCTCTGGAAGCGGAAAAGCTGCCAGAACAGCATAACAATCATCATTGTAAAAGCATATTTAATAAAGTTAGGCGTTTTTTTATAAAAGGGCTTATTTTGAATAACACGCTCTAAAATTACCATAGCGCCGTTTATAAATCCCCAGAGCAGATAATTCCAGCCTGCGTCGTGCCAGATGCCGGTTAAGGCAAAGACAACGGCCAAATTGCGCAGTGTTTTTTTCAGTCCTGCCCCTGCTGCCGCCCAGCGGGAAATAAACGTACTGGCGGAACCAGCTTCCCAGAGATATGTGCCAGCGGCGCCAGAATTCAGATATGGATTTTGAACGGTAGGGAAAATCAAAATTCTCTTTAAATTCAAAGCCGAACAGCTTTGCCAGGCCTATTGCGATATCTGAATAGCCGGCAAAATCGTAGTATATCTGGAGCATATAGAGTATTAATGTACCAAACGCCGTAAGCTGGTCTATGCCCTGAGTGCCTATATTTGTCAGGCAGGCGCCGAAAGTATCGGCAAGCAGCACCTTTTTTGCAAAGCCTATAATGATGCGGTTGATGCCGTCCGCGCTTAAATTAAGGCTCATTTTCCGCTGCTTTATCTGAGCCTGAAAATCTTTCCAAAGCACAATAGGGCCGGATATTACTTTGGGGAAGAAAGTTATATAAAGAGCACAGTCTATCAGGCTCCCGGCGGAAGCGTTTCCGCGGTAAATATCAGCCAGATAGGATATGGCCGAAAAGGTAATAAAAGAAAGTCCAAGAGGTGCGAGTATGCTTTGGGGCTCATTGCTGCTGCCCAAAAGAGTATTTCCCAGCTGGGTGAGAAATCCGGAGTATTTATAATAAATCAGGCATATTACCAGGCAGGCAACCGCAAAAATAAAAGGGAACAGGGAAGGGAGGGGCTTCGTAAGGGAGTTGTCTTACTTGGCTTTCACAAGATAACGGCGGCAGAGAGATGCCAAAACTTTTTGCCACCGTTATCTTAGTTATCATCTTCGTCGTTTGACCAACAAATCGCCGTCAAAATCTACTGCCATATTATCGGAAATTGAGTGAGCAAAATTTCCATCCTCGAAATCAAAAAACGTTTACCCATATTGTACCTCAATCAATAATCATCTACAGTTCTGCCGCAATTTTTACAACACATAAAAGCTCATCCTCTATTTTGCCTGTTGATAATATCCGTTTTGATGACAGATTTGATGAATTGTTTCCGCAAAAATAGATCTGGATTTTTTATTATCATCGGTGTTTATATTCTTTTTATATATGTAAGTATCTCTGACTTGTTGCCACAATCCTTGCTTTTTAATCCACTCCATTTTGGATGGCAACTCCATATACCCTTTCGGTTGGTATTCCCACGAATAACTGTTTTGTTTTTTGTTGTAGCGAATATATTGTTGCCGCCCATTTCCACATTCATATATAATACAAAAATCACAACTATGTAAGATGCGGGAGTTTGTTCTATCTTTTACTTTGATTGTAAGAACACGGGTGGAGTCTTCGGTATAATCGTATCCAAAAACTGAAGACCCATAAGGGTTATTAACCTTATCGAAACCCTTGCGAAGAATGTTTCGTATTTCTTCGGCAGAATAGTCTCCGTCGGGGTCATTTACTTCAATATTTACATCGAAGTCAAAACCAATGTTAGAGTTCCAGTCACGAGTTATCATCTTTCGTTTGCTACTGCCCACGAAATGATATTGAAAAGTAAAATTATCTCTCACTTCATTTTGTAATCTGTGTATAATTTCAAGGAGTTCATCTCTAATCGGTTTCCATTCTTCTTTTGGAACATACTTGAAATTGTGCATAATCATAATACCTCCTTTTATCCCAAGCCGCCCAAATAGATTTCACTGAATCTAAATCGCATTAGTATATACCTATTAAACATAAATGTCAATGATTTTTCAACAAATTTTGATGTTTTGAAAACAGCGAAGGTTACTTTTCATGGGGTGGAGAAATATACAACTGGTAAAGCTGTTTTCGCAGGAGATTTGAACTTTTTTAGCTTTTAACTGGAACGTAGCCCTGGATGGCGCATTTGTTATAAGCAGACCATTGAAAGACGCCGGCACTTGGCGAACCGATCGTTTACGGGCG
>ERZ827524.2829-NODE-2829-length-11295-cov-8.928381_pt1 | contig 11295 bp, 13 predicted proteins | sample MGYA00519702_ERZ827524 | MGnify/ENA primary metagenome ERZ827524 (study PRJEB31778, sample SAMEA3449341) | human gut metagenome | biome: human gut; feature: human-associated habitat; material: faeces | place: United Kingdom | collected 2010/2012 ...
TTCCCAATGCCAAAAGGCACTCCGCAAGCAAGCCAGATCAGGAAATAATCGGGCGCTCCGTTTTCGATGAAAATACGGCTGAACATCGAAAACAAAAACAGTGCAACCACAACCGGAATGACGGTCTTCTTTAGGAACTCTTTCATGACATCGCTTTTCGTCATACTGACCTCCTTCACTTCAAAAAGCTGCTACGGTACTCCATCCGACGAAGTTTATGTCCGGTTTCTGCCAGATGCGCGATTTTCAAAGCAACCAAGTTGATGTCTGTGTGCATTGCCCGCGCAATCTGCTCCGAGGTGTACCCGTAGTCATAGATGTACTCGAGGATTTCATCGGAATCAAGAAGGATCTCTGCCGCAACGATGTTTGCCTCGTACTCCGGCTTCGTTGCCATATCATACAGCACAAACTCCTGCAAGCCATGTTTTTTTGCAAGCGCACGGTGCAGCCGGTCGTGACCGATCTCATGGGCGCAGACAATCCGCTTCATTTGAGGACTCAAATCCTTATTGAGAAAGATGAAGCGGTTTCTTTTGACGATGCAGTACATACCCTTGAGTGATCCGAGATTTTCGCAATCGTCCATGACATTGATACCCAGCGCGTTTGCAATCCGGAAAGGATCTCTTGTGCCGCAGCGTCGGACGAGATCGCTGCCGACTTTTGATAGTTGTTCGGCGTTCATCGCGCCACCTCCCTTCGGGGATAACCATTATATCAAACAGCCTGTACCAAAAACCGGACTTACTCTTCCGTCTGTTCTTTCCGGTACTTTTTCGGCGTGTACTTCTTGTTCTTTTCTTTTGCAATCCAGTAGGCTCTGGTGAGAGCCTGCATCGCGCCGTCCAGCGCGTCTTCACTGAGACTGCCTCCTGCAAACATACCGGAAACCTCGCTCACCAGCTCGTCAATTTCCCGTGCTGCCTTTGCGCCGCCCTGTTCCTGTGCGGCAAGGACGAGCATTCCGCTGTTGCCGAGAAGATATTCCGGCGTTGTATTCAGAGCCTCAGCGATTTTCTTCACGACTTCATATTTTGTTGGCTTTCGACTGCCCAGCTCGTAATTTTGAATTGTCCTCGCAGTAACAGAGACTTTTTCTGCAAGAGCGGCTTGTGTCAGGTTGGCTTCCACTCTCTTTTCTCTTAGCCTGTCTTTGAATCCCATAAGGCACCTCTTTCTTTAATTTTTCGTGAACACGAACAAAACTTTCGTTAATTCCATTGACGTGAACATCGTGTTCGTGCTATACTGTGCTTACACGAACATCTCGTTCGTGAGCATGATACCACACGAACAGAGCGTGTGTCAACATTTTTGGCGAAATTCGTGTCGGAAACAGGCAACTTTTTTAGGAACGGAGGACGCTTATGAACAATTTACAATGAGAACACTGCCCCTTGTTCCCTTCATGCGGGAAAGACTTCTTACGCTGAAAGAAGAACAGCAGGAAAACCGCCGCTTGTGCGGACGCAGCTACATCAAGGAATATCTTGAGTATGTATGTGTCAATGAGATTGGCGATCTGATCAAGCCCCACTACGTCACAGAGAGTTTTCCGAAACTGCTCAAGGCGAAGGGGATGAGGCAGATCAGGTATCACGATCTCCGGCACCCGTATGTCAAGCACACGACAAAAAATAAATCTCTGCAAAAGCAGAAATCCCAAGCTATCAACGCTTGCTGATAGTCTGGGATTTCTGTTTTTTGAAGACGTTGCTTTTGTGTTAGTCCGTTTTAATTTTTCATTGTTAGAGAAGAAAGTTGAGATAGCAAGTGCGCATCTTTTTGAGAGTTTTTGACCTCAAGTCGCTCCAAAACGGACTGTCCTGTTTCGGGACTCCAGTAAACCTTTAGTTTATTCTTGGCGCGTGTGATAGCTGTATAAAAAATGTTGTGAGTGATTCTTTCCTCGGTTTCATTTGTAATTACGATTTTTACAGAGTCATACTCCAAACCTTGTGCCTTATGGATAGATACTGCGTATGCGACCTGAAATGGAACAACGGAAGAGTTATTATACTCATCATCCTCATCAGTACTTCGATATTTGCTTACTGTGAATGAGATAATAGATTTTCCTGCCTCAGACTCTCCAATAAGTTCGAAACCATATTCCCAGGCATCAATCTCATTAATTGATTCTTCAAGTTCAATATCGAATTGAATTTCCTGCTCACCCGGATGAATACCGAAAATTTTTCCCTTGGAGTTATTGTGAATTAACGGAGAAAAGATGTTCGATTCATTAAACAGAATTGGATCACCTACTTTGTAGGTATTTATTCCCCAAACAACACTTTCATTCGGATTGCTGTTTTGCAGGAACCGATTGATATTATTGATTCCATATAGCCCATCGTAATTCAGACAAAGGATAATCTCATCGTCTTCGCTATGCTCAAAGATGGATTCATCTAGTCTTGCGACATAGCCATTCTTTACTAGCGGCTCTAGAATTGCATCGTCAAGCTTGCGCACACGATCCCAAACCGTCAGCAAATTATTATTAGTTGTGCGATACGGATGGGTCAATTCAAATATTGATGTTTCCGGTACAAATTTTTGAGCAATACTAAACCAGTTCCCAAAGTAAATCGACTCTATCTGATAGATATCGCCAACAAGAACAAGCAACTTGAAGTTCGCTTTCTCCAGCACACGCCGCATATCATCGTTGCTGACTGTGCTACACTCGTCAATAAAGAGGACATCGCAATTCGTATTATTGTTCCGCTTCGAGAGGAACGTTGCAATCGTGTTATACACACTATTCCCGGCAGTAACTTTTCTGCGCATATTATCTACGGCCGGATGCGTATTAGCTAGGAATATCTTATCCTTATCCGCCCAGAAATTTGATATATGCTTGATCAGTGTAGATTTACCGGTACCAGCAGAGCCATAAATCAGCGCAACGTGAGAATTGGCAAACATCTGCCGGAGGGCTTCTTTCTTGCTATCATCATCAATTATATATGACTCTCTTGATATCCATGAATCAACAGAGACCGTATATTGAGAAACGCCCGACGAAGCCAACTCCTTCAGCTTTTTTATTATCTCGGTACTATCTTCGACGTAGCTTTTGATGTAAAGATGATCCTTATATTCTTCAATCCTACGTCCAGTATGTTTATAGTACAGGGAAGAATTGTATTTCCTTATCAGCCCATCAATGTTTTCAAAACCTTCAATTTCGGCTTTAGGTGTAAATAGATGACCCTCTATTTCAGTGTTGTTCTTAATGTATCTAGCAAACAGCTCATGCTCGTGACCGGAAACGGGAATAGAGTCGAACAAGTCATATATTTTCGGATTGTGTTGTCGGAGGGAAGTACAATAAGGCATACGATCAAACGGAATACATCCGTAATTTAGGTAAAGGTTAGATAATTCACCACTTTGTTCGCCCCGATGCTGCCACTTGATGACACGGTTATTCATTTTATGGAGCAAATACCTCAATACATTTGCTCCTGGTTTATTATCAACTATTATATTCCGGCACTGATCGAGCGTCTCATAAATCTTGACCGATTGAGCGCGGGCCGTAATCTGCCTTTTTATAAAATCATAGTAATCCTGGTCGCTGCTCACGAGCTCGGTTAAGGACATCCTAACGACTGAAAGGTATCTCATCAGCTCTCTATATTCATTAGAGTTGGTACTATGCTTCACTCTCGGACCGAAGATTTCAGAAAGATTATCCCACTCACAGGGGCGAATAGATACTTCATATCCATCAATAACAAGAACGGACATATCTTTATCTAGGATACGAATCATGTCATTGTGTATTGAGAATTTGACAGCATAGTTATCGACAATCTCGTGCTGCGTAAATGCTATGACCCTGTCAAACTTGCTTGCATTAGCATTTGCTGCGGTAAATGTGACTTCATAATAGATTTTTTGATTACTGAAAAAGGGCTTTACTTTTTGCACATAATACCGGTCGTTATAAGTAACCGGATAACTAAGCGCACTCGGAGATTCGATTTTTTCAGCAATCTTTTCATAGTAATCCGAAAGCTCAGTGTCCGTATTCAGAGGGAAATCGCTGATATTCTCCAGCACGTCCAAATCGAAAGTTTGTTTCAGGTATAGCTTGATTTTTAGTAGATGCTCGTAATATTTGAGCATGAGACGCTCAGACCCATCCTTGTCAACGGTATAGTGCGACACGGATTTCTGGAGCATTTCATGGAATCTATCAAGGAATCGCAGATCGCCCCGGCGCTGCATATCTTTCAAAGCAGCCACATTCAAATTATAGTCATTAGGATCGACGTCTTTGCCGTTGGAGGATGCTTTGATCGCTATATACTCCACGAAGTTGCGAAGCTGGCCAAGAATATTTTGGCTTAGAAGGCCCCTGTCAGCAAAACTTAATTGAGAGATATTATCACATATTACGGCATTTGTATCGAGAATGGCTTTATCAATTCTGAGCATCTGACTTTGCCCCCTTTTTCTTCTTTACTCAGTCCATTTTACCACAATCTTTCGATCAACGTCAACCACGATCCGTTCAATACAATCAATAATCTCGCTCAACGGAACTTCCTTTCTGCTAGCTTTCAGCAACTTGCAGAACACCCGATACTGTTTTTCATAGACTTCTTTGTCTGCAATCGCCCTGTTCAGTTCCGCTTCGGCCTGCTCCTTTGCAGGCCGTGCAGCCGCAATGGCCTCTTTAGGCCCTTCACCCATGACATACTTCTCATATTGCTTCATGCTGAACTCAGTAGCTTCCTCATAGGCGTGATTTCTGGCGGAGACGGTGGGATTCGAACCCACGGACCCTTGCGGATCAACTGATTTCGAGTCAAAATTCGCTATTTAGAAATAAGCGGAATTAAGAGAAATTGAGTGATGATGGCGGAACTTGAAGAAGCCCGTATTTCAAGGGTTTTTCAAGGGTAAAAGCTCGGAAAATGGAAAAACGCCCAAAAATCAATGAGTTCGAATAATTAGCGGTTTTACTGCTTTTTAGGGGAGAACTGAGCATTTTGGGGAGAACTGGGGAGACCAAACAAGAAAAAATCGCAGTTCCTACGACTGCGTTTTGAACAGACTTTCATGGGAAACCACCTGCCGTTGACCAATATGAAAAGGTGGTTTGAACATGAAAAATTTAGAAGCGCATTTCAAAGAGATCAAGAAGCAATACCCAAAAACCATGAGCAAGGATCAGCTATATCGGGTGGCCCACATCAGCAAGGCAACCGCACTCTATTTGCTTCAAAGCGGTGCAATTCCATGCAAGGACACGGGTAAAAAAACACGTCGCTATACCATTAAGACAGACGATGTGATCGAGTACCTGCGTCAGAGGGAAATATGCCCGGAAAAGTACAAGGCCAGTGAAGGATGGTACGCAGGGACAGCAGGTGCTAAAAAAGCAATAGCTCCAAGCTGCTGGATAACGCTGACTCCTGAGCAGACGAAACAGTTTGAGCTGTTTTTTGAAGCGGAAATGAAGGAGATGGCGGACCTTATTACAATTGAGGAGCTTGCCGTGTTTGCTGGATACAAATCTACCTCTGTAGTAAACTGGTGCAGCAGCAAAAAGATGAAGGCATTTAAGATTGGAGGGAAATATTTTATCCCCAAAGAGTGTGCTATCAAATATTTAGCTTCAGCGGCAATGTGCCGTAATCCGCAACAGTCGTACAGGTACAAGCTGTTTGTCACAGAGTTCAGAAAACAATACAACATAAAATCATGAAAACAGTACATAGCGCGTCTGTTTACCCAAAGTGGCGCTTGGGTCGGCAGGCGCGCTATTTTTATGCCCAGATGCGGGCGAAGGAGGTGTTATTGTGAAAGCATATGGGAAGTCGTGGGGCTACAACGTATATGACTGCCGGTACTGCCTGTACCGGAAAGGGAAGCTAAAGGGCTGCGTCTACCCGGACGGCTGCTGCTGTCCCGTCCCGCAAAAGCCCGCAAGACGGAACGGCATAGAACAAGTTTACGATGCAGCTGCGGACAACGCCGCTCCCGTTTCGGAGTGCGAGGGCTGTCCCTACGGACGGGCTGCCCCCTGCATCGGATGGTGTACCAAAGAGGTCATGCGCGCCGCAGGGCTTCCAAAGGAGCGTGACAGAGGCCATGTATGACTATTTCTACGGCGCGGAAGCGGAACAGTTCTCCTTCTACCGCATCCCCAAGGTGCTGTTCACGGAGGAGCGGTTCAGAAGCGTTTCCGCAGAAGCCAAGGTGCTCTACGGTCTGCTCCTTGACCGTATGAGCCTGAGCTGCAAGAACGGCTGGCTGGATCGGGCGGGGCGTGTGTATATCATCTTCACCATCGAGGAGGTCATGACCGCCCTGGGCTGCGCCGACCAAAAGGCCGGAAAGCTGCTGCATGAGCTGGAGAGCAAATGCCGCCTCATCGAGCGCAAACGGCAGGGGCTGGGCAAGCCCAACCTCATCTACGTCAAAAACTTTGTGGATAAGGATGTGGATAACGCATCGGGCAGCACCGCGCCCTCCCCGGAATCACGATTCCAGAACCGTGAAAATCACGATTCAGGAGCAGTGAAAATCACGGATCAAGAATCGTTAAAATCACGATCTAATAATACTGAGAATAATGATACTGATTTTAGTGATACTGATTCCTTTCCCTTCACTTCGTTCAGGAGGGATCACGGGCGGGAAGCGAAAGGAAACGAAGCGGCTCTGAGAGAGCGGTACAGAGAGCTTATCGCGGAGAACATCGCCTACGACGCACTCCTGACAGACTATCCATACGAGCAGGACACGCTGGAAGAAATCCTGGAGCTGCTGGTGGATGTGGTCTGTACGACGAAAAGCTCCGTCCGCATTTCCGGCGACGATAAGCCCGCCGAGGTGGTCAGGAGCCGGTTTTTGAAGCTGAACAGCGAGCACATCCGCTTTGTGGTGGGCGGGCTGAAGGAAAACACCACCCGCATCCGCAATATGCGCCAGTATCTTTTAGCCACGCTGTATAACGCCCCTCTGACCATCGGGAACTACTACCGAAGCCTTGTCAGTTACGATATGTCGGAGGGCTTCATCTGAGCCGCAGGTTATTGCCTGCGGCTTTGGCATTTTCAGGAGGTGATGCGACTGTGCCGAAACAGAAACCCAACGAACAGGTACAGCAGATACCGCTGTCAGAGATTCGTCCCTTCAAGAACCACCCCTTCAAGGTGACGGATGATGAGCTCATGCAGCAGACCATCGACAGCATCATGCAGGTGGGCGTCCTCAACCCCGCCATCATCCGCCCCGCACCGGAGGGAGGATACGAGATGGTAGCCGGACACAGGCGGCTCCATGCCGCAGACCTTGCGGGGCTGAAAACCATACCGGCCATCGTCCGCAATCTTGACGATGACGAGGCGGTGATCCTCATGGTGGACAGCAATTTGCAGCGGGAAACCATCAGCCCCATGGAGCGGGCGCAGGCGTACAAAATGAAGCTGGAAGCGTTGAAGCATCAGGGAAAACGGGTGGATTTGGAGGGAAAATCAACTTCCCGACAACTCGTCGGGAAGTTGGAAACAGCAGATAAAGTAGGTGAATTAGCTGGCGATAGCGGTCGCCAAGTGCAACGCTATATCCGTCTCACCGAGCTTCTGCCGGAGGTGCAGAAAAAGGTGGACAGCAAGGAGATCGCGTTCAGCCCCGCCGTGGAGCTGTCATACCTCACCCGCGACGAGCAGAAGCAGTTTCTGGACGCAATGGACTATTCCCAGAACACGCCCTCGCTTTCCCAGGCGCAGCGGCTCAAGAAGCTCAGCCGGGAGGGAAAATGCACGAAGGAGGCCATGCGCTCCATCATGTCCGAGGAAAAGAAGGAGGAACAGGAGCGCATCACGCTGAGCAGCGACACTCTCCGCAAATACTTCCCCCGAAGCTACACGCCCCTGCAAATGCAGCAAACCATCATCAAGCTGCTGGAGCAGTGGCAGAAAAAACAGCAGCGCCGGAACGAGCGCTGAGAAAGGCAGGTTTATCCATGAACGTAACCATCAACATCTACGGCGACGTACACATCCACTGCGACTGCTGCGACGAACGCGGCGTATATGCCGACGACCTTGAGGAAAGCCCAGAAGTCCCATATGAAGATGCACCCGATACGGAGGATGACAGCGAAGAAATCGAGCTGTCCATTGCGGAAGCGGAAGCTGTGGTCAAGGCAGTGGCGGAGCTGCTCTTTCCCTTTCTTCCGGCTGAAATTGACGAAGGAGGCGGCGCGCATGAAGGAATTTGACGTGACCATCACCGAAACGCTGAAGCTCACCGTGTCCGTGGAGGCTTCTTCCAAAGAGGAAGCACAGCAGATGGTAAGCGACCAGTGGCACGCCGGGGATCATATTCTGGATGCGGACAATTTCGTGGAGGTGGAGTTTGAGAGCAATGACGGCAAGGAAATCTCCGCCGAAAGAGCGCAGGACGACACCCTCGAGGTGCTCATGGTGGAGCAGGGACAGTACCCGCGCGTGGAGCGCATCGGCTCCGACCTTGCCTCCTTGCAGAAGGCGGTGGACGGCTATATCGAGGCGGTCTACCCATATGACGACCCCGTGGCGCTGATCTGCGGGGAGGAAGCCAAGCTGGAGGGCAAGCCCCTGAACCGCGCCCTGCGGGACGGGGACGGCGATATCTACGATATTGTGGCCGGGAAGTTCTTCATCTGCGGTCTGGGGGATGAGAACTTTGCGTCTCTGCCAAAGGAGCTGCAACAGAAATACGAGGAAAAGTTCCGTCAGCCGGAGGCCTTTTTGAAGATGGGCAGCAAGATCATGGCAATCCCCACCGAGCCTGCCAAGGCTGCCCCCAAGGGCAAGACCGCTCCGGTGACAGAGCGATGACAACATCCATCCCACTGCGAACGGAAGGAGGAAAAACTCATGCAGGAAGAAATTGAAAACAGAACTGTCACTCTGATCATCTCCGCCGTCAAGCTGACCGCACGGGAGCTGAAGGCCGGGATGGATAAATATCTTTCCGAAAAGAAGAGCAAAGCCATGGAAAAGGCGCGTGCCGCGCCTGAAAAGCCCAGCGGCAAGCAGACGGTGAGGCAGCTCATAGGGCAGAATCAGGGTGTATCCAACATTGAGATCACCAACAGCAATATCAAAGGCTTTGAGCGCATAGCCCGGAAATACGGCGTGGATTTTGCCGTTAAGAAAGACCGCAGCGTTTCACCGCCGAAATACTTTGTGTTCTTTAAGGCGAGGGATGCGGACGCACTGACGGCGGCGTTCAAGGAATACACGGCATATGAGCTTAAACGCGCCGCCAAAGCGCAGAACCGTCCCTCCGTGCTGGCGCATCTGCAAGCACTCAAGGCGAAGGTTCAGGCTATTACGCCGGGTAAATCCCGAAATCAGAACAGGGGCATCACGATATGAAGAAACCTCTGAATATCAAGAAGTTCCTGCTGCCCAATATCCCGTATGTCTTTATCGCCCTCTTTGCCACCAAGCTGGGACAGGCGTGGCGGCTTGCCCCCGGCATGGATTTCTCGGGAAAGGCGCTGCACCTCATGGAGGGCTTCGCCGCCGCGTTCCAATCGGCGCTGCCCAGCTTCCACCCCATCGACCTGTGCGTGGGCGTTGCGGCCGCCCTGCTCATCCGTCTTATCGTGTACGTCAAGGGCAAAAACGCCAAGAAATTCCGCAAAAATCTGGAATACGGCTCTGCCCGTTGGGGCAGGCCCGAGGATATCGCCCCTTACGTCGATCCGAAGTTTGAGAACAACGTCATTCTCACCCAGACCGAGCGGCTCATGATGTCCAACCGTCCCAAAGACCCCAAGACGGCGCGGAACAAAAACGTGCTGGTGGTAGGCGGCTCCGGCAGCGGCAAGACGAGGTTTTTCATTAAGCCAAATCTCATGCAATTACACAGTTCATACGTTGTCACCGACCCGAAGGGCAGCATCGCCGTGGAGTGCGGAAAGCTCATGCTCCGTAATGGCTACAAGGTGAAGATATTCAATTCCATCAACTTCAAGAAGTCCCACCACTACAACCCCTTTGCGTATATCCACAGTGAGAAGGATATTTTGAAGCTGGTCACGACCCTCATCGCCAACACCAAGGGGGACGGGAAATCCGGAGACGATTTCTGGCAGAAGGCCGAGACGCTGCTCTACACGGCGCTCATCGGCTATATCCACTACGAAGCCCCCGAGGAGGAACAGAACTTCGCCACGCTCATCGAGTTCATCAACGCCATGGAGGTGCGCGAGGACGATGAGACCTTTGAGAACAACGTGGATCTGGCCTTCAAGGAGCTGGCGCAGCGGGAGCCGAATCACTTCGCCGTGCGGCAATATAAAAAATACAAATTAGCGGCGGGTGTTGTATGCTCTAAGAGACTTCTTAATCAAAGCGATTGAAAGTCTCTTAGAACACACAGGATTTGCCGGGGAGAGCAAAATCAAGTTCCCATTTTGAGAACTTGATTTCCACGGTCTATCAGGTGATTGAGAAGTATCTTACAATATAATCTCAACACTCACGAAAGGAGCGCAAGCTATGAGAAGAAACGAAAGAATCACTGCTCTTTATGAGCGATTGAGCCGAGACGATGACCAGCAAGGCGAGAGCAACAGCATATCGAACCAAAAATCCTACCTGGAAGATACGGCAACAAGGAACGGTCACACCAATTTGCGGCATTTCACCGATGACGGGGTGAGTGGAAGCCGCTTTGATCGCCCCGGATTCATGGCAATGCTGGAGGAAGTTGAAGCCGGGAACGTGGACTGCATCTATGTAAAGGACATGAGCAGGGTCGGCAGGGATTACCTCAAAGTCGGACAGGTCATGGAACTGCTGCGGCAGAAGGGCGTTCGCCTGATTGCCGTAAACGACGGAGTTGACAGCTTCCGTGGAGAGGACGACTTCACTCCCTTCCGCAACATCATGAACGAATACTATCTTCGTGACACAAGCCGCAAAATCAAATCCGTATTTCAGGCTAAGGGCAAGTCCGGCAAGCACGTCACAGGCACGGTCATTTACGGCTATCTCTGGAACGAAACAAGGGACAAGTGGATTGTTGACCCCGAAGCCGCCGAGATTGTCAAGCGCATCTTTGCCATGACGATTGACGGTTATGGGCCGTATCAGATCGCCAAGAAGCTGTCCGAGGACAGAATCCTTATTCCATCCGCCTACCTTGCACAGCACAACGAGGGCGTGAACAAGAACAAGACCTTCAAGGATGTGTACGGCTGGGGCTCTTCCACCATCTGCAACATTCTTGAAAAGCGTGAATATCTGGGACACACCATCA
>ERZ827524.2831-NODE-2831-length-11287-cov-3.451389_pt1 | contig 11287 bp, 10 predicted proteins | sample MGYA00519702_ERZ827524 | MGnify/ENA primary metagenome ERZ827524 (study PRJEB31778, sample SAMEA3449341) | human gut metagenome | biome: human gut; feature: human-associated habitat; material: faeces | place: United Kingdom | collected 2010/2012 ...
CCAACTGCTTCGGATAAGAAGAAAGCCCCATACTACTCATTCCGTTGCTCATATTGCCCATCATACCGCTCTGAGAAGAACCGGGAGTTTGCAATGACACCGGCGTTATCTCTCCATCGATATTACGCAGCATGTTCATCGAAACAATATAGGTGTGTCCAATACCGGAACATACTTCAGGATCAACCTGATTCAAGTAGGTGATAAATTCATCGGTAAACAAATTGGTATGCATTAATGTGTTTTCGGAAGGATCATATAAATACACCTCATCCGAATCGGCATATTCGGTCGTGCCCATGATCTGATCTTTCATGTTTTCTTGCATGGTTTTCATCGATTCCATATCTACTTCCATTGCGGATTTAGAAATGACAATCGGGAATTCAGCCATTGCATTGCTTTGAAACTCGTCAATTTGCGTTTGAAAGCCGGTGGACAAGCTAAGAATAACCGCTATTCCGATAATACCGATACTGGAAGCAAAAGACGTCAAAAAAGTTCTTCCCTTTTTGGTACGAATATTATTAAAAGAAAGTTTTAACGCAGTCCAGAAACTCATACTGGTTTTCTTCAGCGAAAACCCATCCGGTTTCGGACGTTCCTGATGCGGATGGCTGTCTGAAATAATCTTTCCGTCCTGAAAACGAATGATGCGATCGGCATATTTTTCCGCAAGATCAGGATTATGGGTTACCATAACAACCAAACGATCTTTGGCTACCTCTTTGATCAGCTCCATAATTTGAATACTGGTAGTTGTATCCAATGCACCGGTCGGTTCATCACAAAGAAGAATCTCGGGATTATTTGCCAGGGCTCGTGCAATTGCAACACGCTGCATCTGACCGCCCGAAAGCTGATTGGGCTTCTTATGCAGATGATCCTTCAGTCCGACCTGCTCCAAAACTTCCAATGCACGACGATGCTTTTCTTCCGCGGATACTCCGCTGAGCGTCATTCCCAACTCCACATTGGCTACAATGCTCAAGTGCATGATTAAATTATAGCTCTGGAATACGAATCCCACCGAATTATTACGGTATGCGTCCCAATCCTTATCCTTAAAATCTGAAGTTTTCTTTCCCTTAATACTCATTTCACCGGAATCATATCGGTCCAAACCGCCGATAATATTTAAACAGGTTGTCTTTCCGGAGCCACTGGTTCCCAGGATAGCTACAAACTCCTTTTCCCGAAAAGCAACCGAAATTCCATCCAGCGCCTTCGTTTCAATGTCTCCGACATGATAGGTTTTTTTTATGTTTTTTAATTCAAGCATTCTGCTTGTTCCCCCTCTTGGCAAGATCGTAATCAAAATCATCATTGCTTCGGCTTACAATTATTTCCTTACAATGTATATTGATATTATAAAGAACATTTCGTTATACATCAATTAGTAAATACCAAACATTTTATGAATAAAAAACAAGGCGGGAAGATCCCGCCTTGTTTCAGTATTGTTTCATAAGACAATAATTATACAATTCTGACTTTAATTACGCCGTCAATTGCCATCAGCTGATCAACAATTTTACAATCTACACTTTCAGCAACATCCAACAAGGTATAAGCCATTTCTTTTCTGGACTTATCCTGCATGTTCTCAATATTTAAACCATTATTAGAAAGAACCGTTGCAATCTGAGAAACCATTGCCGGAATATTTTTATGAATAATGCAAACTCTTGCCTTACCGCTTCGCGGCATCTCTACTGCCGGCATATTTACAGAATTCTTAATGTTTCCGTTTTCAAGATAATCAATGACTTCCAATACCGCCATCTGTGCACAGTTGTCCTCCGACTCCGGAGTAGACGCGCCAAGATGCGGAATTGCAATCACTCCGTTTTGACCGATTAAATCTTCAGACGGGAAATCAGTTACATAAGCCGCCACTTTTCCGTTTGCCAATGCCGCCAATACATCTTCGCTAACCACCAACTCCCCGCGGGCAAAGTTCAGTATCCGAACACCGCTCTTCATGGTGGCAATCGATTCGGAATTGATCATTCCTTTGGTGTCTCCGTTGCAAGGAACATGGATCGTAATATAATCGCATGCTTCAAAAATCTCTTTCAAAGTTTTAGCATGATATACTGAACGGGAAAGCTCCCACGCGCCGTCAACAGATATGTAAGGATCATAGCCATATACTTTCATTCCGAGATGAGTCGCGGCATTTGCCACCTTCACTCCGATTGCACCCAAACCGATAACGCCCAATGTTTTTCCCGCAATTTCAGGGCCTGCGAACTGCCCCTTGCCTTTTTCTACCAGCTTGCCGACTTCAGCGTCCTGACCCTGTAAAGTTTTAACCCATTCCAATGCAGGAACCACTTTTCTGGAAGAAATCAGCATACCGAGCAACACCAGCTCTTTAACTGCATTGGCATTCGCACCGGGTGTATTAAAAACAACAATCCCCTCCTCGGCGCATTTGTCGATCGGGATATTATTCACACCGGCTCCTGCTCTGGCAATTGCTACCAAGCTTTTCGGCATATCCATGTCATGCATCGAAGCAGAACGAACTAAGACTGCATCTGGATTTTCTATGTCATCTCCCCACATGTATTTGGAACGATCAAAATGGTCTAATCCAACCGGAGAAATTTTATTCAGCGTTTTAATATTAAACATAAATATCAAACCCTTTCCAAAGATTTATTATTTGTTTTCCGCCTCGAATTTTTTCATAAAGTCAACCAGTTTCTGAACGCCTTCTAATGGCATGGCGTTATAAATAGAAGCTCTCATTCCGCCTACGCTGCGGTGACCTTTCAGGTTGACAAATCCGGCATCAGCAGCCTCTTTTACAAACTTCTTATCAAGCTCGTCATCGCCAGTCACAAACGGAATGTTCATCAAGGAACGATACTTTTTCTCAACGGTGCCCTTAAACATCTCGGAAGAATCCAAGAAATCATACAAAAGCGCTGCCTTTTCTTCGTTAATCTTCTTCATGTTTTCCAAGCCGCCGATATCGTTTTTCAGCCACTCTAGCACCAGCTTGCAGATGTAAATCGCATAGGTAGGCGGAGTGTTAAACATCGAACCGTTATCGGCATGTGTCTGATAGTTAAACATTGTCGGCGTAATATCCTGCGCATGACCGATTAAATCTTCACGAATAATCACAACTGTTAAGCCGGCAGGTCCCATATTCTTCTGTGCTCCGGCATAGATCATACCGTATTTGGTGACATCGATCGGCTCTGATAAAATGCAGGAACTGCAGTCAGCAACCAACGGAACATCTCCGGTCTGCGGCAATTCTACATAACGTGTACCATAGATCGTATTATTTTGGCAAATGTGGAAATAATCAGCATCCTTTGTAAATGTGCTGCTGTCGAGTTCTGGAATATATGTAAAGGTCTTGTCTGCAGAAGAAGCAACCGCTTTGCATTCTCCGTATCTGGAGCCTTCCTGATATGATTTTTTTGCCCATTGACCGGTAATGACATAATCTGCTTTTCCGGATTTATTCATCAGGTTTAAAGGAATCATTGCAAACTGAGAGGATGCACCACCCTGCAAAAACAACACTTTGTAGTTGTCGGGAATCGCCATCACTTCACGTAAAAGTGCCTCACATCCATTGATAATTGCCTCATACGCTTTTGAGCGGTGTGACATTTCCATGACGGATTGTCCGGTGCTCTCGTATTCCAGCATTTCTCCCGCGGCTTTTTTTAAAACGGATTCCGGCAGCATAGATGGTCCTGCACTGAAGTTGTAAACTCTGCTCATAAAAAGTTTCCTCCCATATAAGTCTATCTTTTATATTTGGCTAATGCCTATTTATATATATTATAGGTTTTTATTTTCTAATAGTCAATGTGTAATTTGATTTTTTTCATATTTTGTCAAATAAATAACAACCGAGAATAGGAAATCCCTGTCCTCGGTTGTTTTGCATAAAAATCATTGCTTTTCTTCTCTGCTGATGTTGTACGATATTTCGTTTGAAATGAATGATTAATAGTTTTCTGCTTTGACTTCAAAATACGCCTGCGGCTTTTTGCATACCGGACAAATCCCGGGAGCTTCCTGTCCTTCATGAACATTTCCGCAGAAACGGCAAATCCACTTTTGCGGTTCATCCTTTTTAAACACCTTTTGCTCCGCAATATTCCGGGTTAATTTATTAAAGCGTTCTTCATGGGTTCGTTCAATTGCAGCCACTTTTTCAAATTGAAATGCAATATCGGTAAACCCCTCTTGCTTTGCTTCTTCGGCAAAAGTTTTATACATCTCGGACCATTCATAATGTTCCCCGCCCGCTGCATCTTTTAAAGCATCTTCTGTCTTGGGTAAGGAGCCGCCTCTAATATGAAGTGTCCAAAGATAAGCGTGAGTTTGTTCATTTAACGCAGTTTCCTCAAAAATGTCAGCGATTTGTTCAAATCCGTCTTTTCGTGCCTGCTCAGCGTAATAAATGTACTTGTTTCTAGCCTGACTTTCTCCTGCGATTGCCGCCATTAAATTTGCCTCTGTTCTGCTGCCCTTTAATTCCATACCAATTCATTCCTTTCTTGATGCAGGCGATTGATTCCATTCGCCTTTTTCCTAGTATGTTCTTATTTTTCGTATTTCATTCACCAAAACCGTGTATATTACAAAACAATAACAGAAATTACAGTTTTAACACAATATTGTTTCTTTGATTGACTTCATAAACGGTATATTTTATAATAAAAATAGTATTTGATTTTGTGCTATCAAAACGCCTTGAACTGTAAAAGCCCTTGCAAATACTGACTTTTTCGCAGATTACAACATCCAACACGGCGTTGATTTTAATACTTTGGTGACCGAATTTCTTATGGAGATATAAAACGATACGAGAAGATACAAGGGTATACTATACGAGGGCGAAAGCACTCGTTGCTTTCGCCCTCGTATTTGCCACATAATCAGGGGTAGATGCCCTTTTCTACAGCGGGCGAAGCACGTTCATCTTAATCGTTGACAGGAGTGGCTGGTTTTGCTGTTTCGTACATAGCAGGATTATGATGGAAAAAGCCATGTATAAATGCTATAAAGAATCTGTCGAAAAAGTCGATGAATTGGAATTTGTTGGGAGATATTGAAAATGAAATTAGAAAATCCTATGTTGGTAGTAACTGATATAGACAAATCCGTTGAGTTTTATAAAAAAGTTATTGGGCTTCATGTTATTATGGACTTTGGAGCAAACAAAACTTTGACTGGTGGCTTAGCTTTACAGACCGTTGAAACATATAGAGAATTTATAGGTACAAGCAAAATTTCTTTTGGAGGTAATAATTTTGAAATTTACTTTGAAGAAGATGATTTTGATAAATTCGCAAGTAAACTAACAGATTATGATATTGAATATGTTCACCCTATAAAAGAACATTCATGGGGACAGCGTGTAGTCCGTTTCTATGACCCCGACAAACATATTATTGAGGTTGGGGAAAATATGAAAGCAGTCTGTAAGCGTTTCTTAGATAGCGGAATGACGCCGGAGCAAGTTGCCGAGCGTATGGACGTGCCGATGAAATTTGTAAATGCTTGCATTTGACAAATATGTAGTTTATTTCATACAATCTGGCGGTAATAAATCATGTTTTCACTTCAAAAATTCTCATTTATCTTAACACCTTTATTGCTATCGGTTTCCCTGATATCAGGATGCCATGATACCGGTCAGCATGTTGTTGCGCCTGTATCCTCCTCATCAGTTTCCGTCGCTCAAACAATCTCAGAAAACGTTTCTAAGACAGAGTCAAAAGGCAATCCGTCTCGGAGTGCGAAGCCTGTGTCAGACGATGCCAATAAGGTTGCTTACCTTACTTTTGATGATGGGCCGACTGAAATGACGCCGAAAATCATTGAAACTTTAAAACAATATCAGGCAAAAGCAACTTTCTTTGTTGTATATAAAAGCAGCGAAAAATTAGCAAATTATATGAAGTTAGCTTCCGACGAAGGAAATGAGATCGCCGCACACAGCTACTGTCATAACTACAAACAAATCTACCGCAATGTAAGCTCTTTCATGGAAGACTTCGAAAAGGTGGATCAATGGATTGAGTCAGTCACTGGTCAAAGAACGAAACAGCTTCGCTTTCCGGGCGGCAGCAGCATCAGCAAAAAATATTTGAGCAAACCGGTATTAAACGGAATTCTTTCCGCTTTGCACGATAAAGGCATTACCCATCATGACTGGAATGTTTCTTCCGGCGATGCCAGCAGCAAAGCACAAAGCAAGGAAAAAATCCTGGAAAACATAAAAAAAGAAGCATTAAAATTTGATGAACCGGTTATTCTGATGCATGATGTTGAACGCAACCAAGGCACATTGGAGGCTTTACCGGAAATCATCGAATGGCTGCGGTCAAAAGGATATTCATTTGATACAGTCAGCAACATCAAGCATCCTGCGCAGCACCGCGCCTATTCGCCCAGCCAAGAAAAAGAATCATCTCAACAGCATATTACTGTGATTTCCTCTACCCCGTTGCCTTCGGTCAGCAGTAAAGTCATCCCCGGCGTTTCTTCCGCAATCTCTGTGCCGCCGGCAGAATCCGATATTGATTCCTCTGATCGCATTACAAGCAGTTTTGAAACTTCTTCTGTTCCTGTGACATCAAGTGAGATCATCTCCTCGGTAATTTTACAGCAATCACCGTAACATTCATGAAAATCAACCTAACAAAATGATGAAATTGAAAAATAAAAAAGGAATGACTGTTTTTATGAACCCCAGTTATCGTTTTGAATCTCTGTCTGACTCCATTAAGGTTTGTGTTTCTCCGGAACATCGTTTCGGAACAGACGCCTTTTTACTGGCAAATTTTGCGGCGCCCCGCCATAAAGATATTGTGTGCGATTTAGGAACCGGATGCGGTATCATCCCAATGGCGCTGGCAAAAAATTACCAGCCAAAACAAATCGTCGGTGTAGACATTCAGCAGCAAGCGATCGAACAGTTTCAGCTTTCCATCGAACATTCCGATTTGGAAGGAAGTATTACGGCAATACATGCTGATTTAAAAGACATTGCCGAGGTGAACAGTGCTTCACTCACGCCCCATAGCTTTGACATTGTCACTTGCAATCCTCCTTATAAAGCCGGGAATACCGGTATTTTATCTGAATTAACTGCCGAACAAATTGCCCGTCACGAGGTGCTTTGCACCATAGATGATGTTTGCAAATCCGCGGGAAAGCTGTTAAAATACGGCGGCAGACTCTGTCTGTGTCAGCGCCCGGAAAGACTGGCTGACGTCATCACAGCGATGAAAAATGCAGATATTGAGCCGAAGCGGCTGCGATTTGTAGCAAAAAACAGTAATACTGCGCCATGGTTGTTTTTAATAGAAGGAAAAAAACACAGTAAGCCTTTTTTAAAAGTGGAGCCTTTACTGGTCGTACAAAGTGAAAACGGATTTTCGGAAGAACTTTTAAAAATTTATGGATTTGAAAACAACTAAAACACCCCTCCACCCGTTGTTCTGGTGGAGGGGGATTTGTTTCTTATTTTCTAAATAAACTCGTATAGAACCACTTATGTTTTATTCTTAACAGCCGATTATTTGTGAAATATCCAAAATTTTAAAACTGCAACACATTCCCGCAGATAGCTGGACAAAGACATATACCATGGTGTTTCACCATGACAATGGGTTACATGATCAAATCCGGCGGTTTTGGCTATACTGCCGGCTCGGTATATATGATAATCGCTGGTTACAAATGCAACATCATAAGTGTCATCAAAATAGTTATCCAGAAGTTGTTTGGAGTTTACAAAGTTTTGATATGTACTGGTTGCACAATCCTCTTGCAAAATTTTATTCTGCGGGATTCCCTGATTCAGCATATACCGTTTCATTGCCAAACTTTCCGTAATGCTTTCCTGCGGTCCCTGCCCTCCGCTGAGCACAATAACGGCATCAGGATTTTTGCGGTAATAATCTATGGCACTGTCAAGCCTGCGTATAAGAGGTTCATTCAGTTGTTCCCCGCGAATACCGCTTCCCAAAACAATAATGGCATTTTCATGATAGGTAACATTGTCAGTATTTCCGTATATTGATAAAAACGAGCTGAAAGCTATCACTCCGATAATGCCGGCAAAAAAGATGCACCGTACCCATTTCGGAACCTTTTGCATGATTATTTCAAGAAATATGCCATAAAACAAAAAAAGGAATCCCAGCACAAAAGTCAGTATCAGCCCGGTATGCATGTTTGAAATCATCATTAAAACAAATGCGTTTGCAAGCATTACGATACCGATAAAGGTCAAGATGGCTTTTAAAGCCATCTGCCATACTTTTCTCCCCATAGATTCCCCTCCTTTTTTAATAAGCAGATTGTTTTAGCATTTTACTCAAATAATATACCATACTGCCTCCCGAAACGCAATGTTTCTTTTCTTGCTTTTTCAGATAATATTTGATATGATAAGCATATTGTATGAGACCAAACCGCAGAAAGGACTGCTTTGTAATATGTCAGGAAAATTATACGTGGTCGGTACCCCGATCGGAAATCTTTCGGATTTCAGCCCGCACGCTGTTGAAACACTGCAGGAAGTGGATTTTATTGCAGCAGAAGATACCAGGGTAACGATTAAACTGCTGAATCATTTTCATATCAAAAAACCGATGATCAGCTATCATGAACACAATCTGCGGGAGAAAGGAGAATATCTGATCAGCAGAATTCTTGACGGAGAAAACTGCGCGATTGTTTCGGATGCAGGAATGCCCTGTATTTCCGATCCGGGAGAAGATTTGGTACGGCTGGCGGCTGTACACAACGTGGAAACCATTGTTATACCCGGACCGAGTGCAGCAATTTCTGCCCTTTGCTTAAGCGGATTATCCACCTCAAGATTTAGTTTTGAAGGTTTTTTAAGTACAAATAAAAACAGCCGTATGGAGCATTTGAATCAAATCAAAAACGATTGTCATACCTTGATTTTTTATGAGGCGCCGCATAAACTTTTGACTACTCTGCAAGATCTGGAATCCTCTTTAGGCAACCGCAGAATTGCGATTGCCCGGGAGCTTACCAAAGTACATCAGGAGGTAATCCGCACCACCATTTCGGAATCTGTAACAAAATACACCGACACCACACCGAAAGGCGAGTTCGTGTTGATTATTGAAGGCGCAAAAGAACAAGAAAAAACAACATTTACATTAGAGGAAGCCATTTCCTTTGCACGCCAGTTGATTGCCGACGGTGCAAAACCCTCCGACGCCGCAAAGGAAGCCGCCAAAGAAACCGGTTGGAAAAAAGGCGATATTTATAAAGGAATTTTATAGCTTTAATGTGCTAAAAAGCGACTGTATTTTTCTTGTTTTTTATCTGTTCAACCGATTTCATCTGTATATCGGCAAATTTTAATAAAAACGCCTTGACTTTTTAGGCAAAAAAGCGTATTTTTGAAAAAGGTCATTCTGTAATTTTTGTTATTTAGGAAAGCAAAAATCAGAAACTGAATTTTAAAATCCAAAAAAAGGAATGGGATTATTATGCTGTCATTGGATAAAATCTATCATGCGTCTTTCGTGTTAAAAAATGTCATTCGACCCACCGACTTAATTCGGGCTCATCATATTAATCCCGACTGCGAAGTATATTTAAAAACCGAAAATTTACAGGTAACCGGCTCCTTTAAGGTGCGGGGCGCTTACTATAAAATATCCCAACTGAGCGAAGAAGAAAAAGCAAAAGGTGTCATCGCCTGTTCTGCCGGAAACCATGCGCAGGGAGTTGCTCTTGCAGCGACAAAGAATAATATTAAGTCTTTGATTTGCTTGCCGGACGGTGCGCCGATTTCCAAAGTAGAAGCAACAAAAGGTTACGGCGCCGACGTCTGTTTGGTAGAGGGCGTCTATGACGATGCTTATCAAAAAGCATTGCAGTTGCGGGACGAAAAAGGTTACACCTTGATTCATCCGTTTGATGATGAAAACGTCATTGCCGGACAAGGTACCATCGGCCTGGAAATTCTCGATCAGCTTCCCGATGCGGATGCCGTTGTTGTCCCTGTTGGCGGCGGAGGCTTGATTTCCGGCGTTGCATTTGCGATCAAATCTCTAAATCCAAATATCAAAGTATACGGTGTGCAAGCAAGCGGCGCTCCGAGTATGGCGGTTTCTCTGGAACATCATCAGATTGAAAAGCTGGATACCGTTGCAACTATCGCAGACGGCATCGCGGTCAAAGAGCCCGGCGAGCACACCTTCGATCTTTGTAGCAAATATGTCGACGGTATCGTCACGGTAAGCGAAGATGAGATCTCCACCGCTATTTTAACCATGATCGAACATCAAAAGCTGATTGCGGAAGGTGCAGGCGCCGTATCGGTTGCTGCGGTACTCTTTAATAAAATTCCGGTCAAAGGAAAAAAGGTTGTTTGTTTGGTATCAGGCGGCAATATCGATGTAACCATTCTCTCCAGAGTTATTAAACGCGGTTTGCTGAAATCCGGTCGCTCCTGTTCCTTAAATATTGAGCTGCTGGACAAACCGGGACAGTTAAAAGCAGTGTCCCGTATTATTGCAGATCTCGGAGGCAATGTTATTTCCATTCACCATGAACGTGCAAATGAAATGTCCGACATTAACGGATGTTTTCTCCGTGTGGTATTGGAAACCCGCAATTTCGATCATATTAATCAGATTAAATCCGCGCTGACAGATGCGGGATATAAATTGGCATAATCATTCAGAGAGGAGATTTTACCATGTTAAAAAAATTACATACTTCCAATGCGCCCGAGGCAATCGGACCCTATTCCCAGGCAATTGTATACAACGACACATTATTTACCTCGGGGCAGATCGCAATCAATCCGCAAACCGGAAATGTCGAATCCGATACGATTGAAGGACAGACCGAACAGGTGATGAAAAATTTAAGTGCTATTTTGAACGAAGCCGGCACTTCCTTTGAAAATGTGATTAAAACAACATGCTTCCTAAAAAATATGTCCGATTTTGCTGCATTTAACGGCGTTTACGGACAATATTTCACCAGCAAGCCCGCACGTTCCTGCGTTGCCGCAAAGGAACTCCCCAAGGATGTTCTGGTCGAAGTAGAACTCATTGCCGCAATCAACAAATAGCAAAATTCGGCGGACACATTTTTGATGTGTCCGCCTCAGTCTGTCGAAAAAGGATAAGTAACAGTTCTTTTTTAAATTATGTCACTGCGGCGGACATGCGCCGCCGCAGTGACACTTTGAAAGAAAATCAGCGGTGAGCAACGGCAAAGCCGCTTGCGGAGC
>ERZ827524.2837-NODE-2837-length-11261-cov-3.078262_pt1 | contig 11261 bp, 12 predicted proteins | sample MGYA00519702_ERZ827524 | MGnify/ENA primary metagenome ERZ827524 (study PRJEB31778, sample SAMEA3449341) | human gut metagenome | biome: human gut; feature: human-associated habitat; material: faeces | place: United Kingdom | collected 2010/2012 ...
TGCACCTCAAAAAGAAAAAATTCCTCGAAAATTTCTCTGTGTCGGGTGCGCGCAGTTTTCACGGAGCGGATTTTTGTCATAACGACAAATAAGCCGTAGTGAATACTCGACGTATTTACAAGGCTTTTGCGAAAGTTAGGGCGAAAATCAGCCCGTTAAAACCGACAAGGGTTCGGGTATACTCAGCCTATGCACCACCGCAATATTTATGGCGATGACCGTCGCTTTGAGCTCGTTCGGCGTTCCCGTTCCCGGCGGACATTTGTATCTTAACGATATTGTTATCTGCCTTGCGGCGATATTGTTCGATCCTGTCGCGGCGTTTACGGTCGGCGGTGTCGGCGCGTTTCTCGGAGACCTGTTTTTTTATCCGACCCCGATGTTCGTTTCCCTTGTAACACATGGACTTCAAGCGGTCGTTATCTCCGTTTTTTCCCATTACGTTCTTAAAAAACACCCGAAATTCGCTTCGGGTATCGGCGTAACGCTCGGCGCTGTTATAATGGTTGTCGGCTACTCGCTCGGCAGAACTTTTATCTACGCGACGCCCGCAGCGGCTGTGGCAAGCTTCTGTTCCAGATATTGCAGGCGGCTGTCGGCGCGGTTGTCGGAATGATTCTGTGCTGGCCGTGCGGTCTTCATAAAGTATATACCGCGAAGATTCTCAAAAACAGATAAATACGACCTGAATGCGAATGAGCCGCAAAGAAACTTATGTTTCTTTGCGGCTCATTTATATTTTGTATTTTGTAATTTTGCGATTGGAAAAAGTATGCCGTTCGCTTTTATTGCTGCCTGTCGGCAGACGTTATTCCCCGCTTTTTTCTATGGGCAGAACCACCTGCGTGATAAAATCTTTTTCGTCGCGGTGCTGTGCGGGACCTTCAAGGTAAACGTGACGGCAAATTCCTTTCAGTCTGTATCCCTTTGCCTCTGCGAATGCAATCATCTTGTCTCTGATGTCGGGAATGGTCTCATAACCGCCGTGAAAGAAGACGCAGAGCGCGGTTTCTTCATTCAATGTGCGTATAAATTCTCCGTTACTGTCGGGCTTGACCGCAATACAATAAGAAATTCGGTCGGGGTCGGAAAGGGGATATTCTATAACGTACATTCGCTTGCTGGTGTCCGAACCGTAGCTTCGCATCGCTTCCGTTATGACTTTTCGCAGATGCACTTTCCTTTCTTCGACGGTCGGCGCACGGAAAGTCTGTGAAAAAACCGTCTGCGCAGGAACCGTCATTATGCGAAATTCAAAGTCGTTGTCGCTTTTTACGCGCTCTTTCAACTTTTCTATATTCAGATTCAGTTCGTCGCGGATTTTTTCAAGCCTTGCTATCATCGGACGCAGGTCGGCATCTTCGTCAAGATACTTTTTTATGTCGTCAAGCGACAGTCCGAGATTTTGAAAAACTCTTATCGTCCGTATGCGCGTCAGCGTATCCACCGTGTAATATCTGTTTCCCGTAACGCCCTCTTTTTTATCGGCTTCGATAAGACCTTTTGCTTCGTAATTCAAAATCATACGGCGGGTTATGTCAAGAGATTTCGCAATTTCCCCGATGGAAAGAAGTTGTTTTTCTTCATTTTTCATGAAATTTCTCCGAAATACAAAATTTTTCACAAAAAGGTATTGCATCGTACATCGATGTACGGTGTATAATCATTATACAATAAACGGTTCGCTGTGTCAAGCATGGCGAAGCAGACGTTAAAATTTTGCAAACATCGGGGAAGCCCCCTCTTTCTCCGAAGTTATATATTCACCTTCTTATCCCTTGCCGCCCGAACGGTCCCCTCCGTTTGAGCGGCACTTCCCTTTTTATGTGCCTCCCCTGTCGGAAAAAGTATTGAAAAGACGCAAAATGTGTGGTATAATTGTCTTGAAAATAATTGTAAATGCAAGGCGGGCAATATGCCGAAAATAGGACAAAAAACAAAAGGAATAATATATATCGTCGTTGCGGCGTTCGGCTTTTCCGTTATGTCGCTGTTCGTCAAACTCGCGGGAGACCTTCCCGCGTTTCAGAAAGCGTTTTTCAGGAATTTTATCGCGCTGATATTCATAACCGTTATGATGTTGCGTGAAAATATAGGGTTTGCTCCGAAAAAAGAGAATATTCCGGGACTTCTGGGCAGAAGTCTTTGCGGCACGCTCGGTCTGCTCTGCAATTTTTACGCCCTCGGAACGCTGAATCTCTCGGACGCGAATATGCTGAACAAGCTCTCGCCTTTTTTCGCGATAATCTTTTCTATATTCCTGCTTCGCGAAAAGCCGACAGCCGCGCAGGTACTCGGTGTTGCGGTCGCGTTTGGAGGCAGTTTGCTTATCATCAAACCCGGTTTTGCCGACGCGCAGCTCATTCCCGCTCTTGCGGGCGTGTTGGGCGGACTCGGCGCAGGCGCGGCGTACACGTTTGTGCGCAAACTCGGAAAAAAAGGGGAGAACAGCAAGAGGATAGTCTTTTATTTTTCCGCGTTTTCGTGCCTGTTCTGCCTGCCGTTTTTGATAGTCCAATATAAGTCGATGACGTTTTTGCAGACGCTTTATCTTATTTTTGCGGGAACGTTTGCCTGCGTCGGACAACTCGGAATAACAAAAGCGTATCTCTGCGCGCCCGCGAAAGAGATCTCCGTTTACGATTATACACAAGTCATTTTTGCCGCGCTTCTCGGATTTTTCGTTTTCGGCGATCTGCCCGATATTTGGAGCGTTCTCGGGTATATCCTTATTTGCGGCGCGGGTGTCGCGATGTTCTTTTACAACAAAAGAAAAGAAGGGTAACGCCCACCGGTCGGTTTCATTGAAAAGTTGAGCAGTTTTCAATACTACTTTTCAATGAGAATTTGAAGAGCCGTGAAAAAGTCGCGGGTTTGAGCAAAAACGGATTAAACAGTCAGGCGGCGGATTGACAAACAGCGGCGTCTGTGGTAAAATTAAAAAATAAGGTGTCAGAAAGCGGTCGGAACTTCGGAAAACGGAAGTTCGTCCGAAAAAACGGCGCGACGAGATTATAAGGAAGTATCGTAATATGTCAAAAGTACGCTTTTATATCGCGATGGCGGCGGCAAAAACGGCGCACCGTTTGCTCCGTCTTTGCGGACGTGCGGCAACGCACACTCCGGGCGCGGTCGCAACAAAACTTTGCCCCGACTTTTTGCGTTATCTGCAAAAACCCGAAACGCTTATCTGTGTGACGGGCACGGATGGTAAAACAACGGTCAGCAACCTGTTGGCAACCGTTTTGCAGAATAACGGTTACACGGTCACAAACAACAGTTACGGCTCGAATATCTGCGAGGGTGTTGTTTCCGCGCTGCTGACGGATGCAACGTTTTCGGGCAAACCGAAAAAGCAGGTCGGCGTGCTTGAAGTTGACGAGCGCAGTTCGCTCAAAGTCTATAAATATCTGACGCCCGATATTCTTATCTGCAACAATATAATGCGCGATTCGTTAAAGCGCAACGCGCACACTGAATTTATTTGCTATATTCTGAACAAGCAGCTGCCGTCGAGCACAAAAGTTGTGCTGAATGCGGACGATCTTATCTGCTCGGGACTGTTTCCGAACAATAAGGACAGAACGTATTTCGGCGTTTCCGCAGACCGTCCCGAAAACGGCGCGGCGACGGACGAAGCGCTGCGCGACATCGTTTACTGCCCGAAATGCGGCGCAAAACTCGAAACGGAATATGTCAGATACAATCATATCGGAAGACATCATTGTTCCTCCTGCGGCTTTGCTTCGCCGAAACCCGATTATGACGTGACGGCAATAAACCGCGAAAAAGGCACATTTACGGTCACCCATAACGGCGTTGATGAAGAATATAAGATAGTCAACGACAATATAATCAATATCTATAACAGCTGCGCTGTCATCTCCGTTCTTCATACGTTCGGGCTTGATTATGAAAAGATACACAATGCGTTTGAGACCGTGAAGATAGTAAGTTCGCGTTTTGACATCAAAAAGGTGGGCGACTATACTATCATCGGGCAACTCGCAAAAGGGCAGAACCCCGTTGCGTGCGCGATGGCTTACAGATATGCCGCGTCGTATAAGACCGCAGACCCCGAAGCGAAAAAAAGCGTTCTCGTACTTGTAGACGACGTGGGCGACAACTCGGGAAATTCCGAAAGCACCTGTTGGCTTTACGACTGCGATTACAGCGCGCTTTGCTCCCCGACGATAGGACAGATAGTTTTTTCCGGTCCGCGCTGTCTTGACCATAAACTGCGCGCGCTTATGGCGGGTGTCGATGAATCAAAGATAGTTACCTGCCCGACATTCACGGGCGGCGTGAAACTTGTAGATACCGAAAAATACAAAGACGTTTTTGTTTTGTTTGACCCGTATCTGATAGCGGAGGGGAATGCGGCGAAACGTTATCTTGAAGAGAAAGGGGGCGCGGCGAAATGAAGATAGAATTTCTTTTCGGCGAGGTCTGCAACTTTTACGGTGACCCGCAAAATGTGACATATCTTGCCCAAAGCGCGAAAAACGCGGAAATTATAAACACCTCTTTGCTTGACGAGCCGTATTTTGTCCGCGAACGCCCCGATATCGTCGTTATGGCGTCGATGAGCGAAAGCACGCAAAGAAAAGTCATTGAAAAACTCCGTCCGTATATGGCAAGGATCAACGACCTGATAAACGACGGCGTAGTCTTTCTCTGCACGGGCAATTCCTGTGAGATATTCTGCAAAAAAATAAATTATGTGACCGAAGAAATAACCGCCGAGGGGCTCGGACTTTTCGACCTTGAAGTAAAGACCGACCTTTTTGCGCGTTATAACGGAAAAGTTCTCGGAAAAGCCGACGGCGTTACCGTTACGGGCTTCCGCTCCCAATTCGGGAAGATATACGGCGATAATTCGTCCTGCTTTTTCTGTGAAGTCGAGCGCGGAATGGGCATAAACGAAAACAGCCGCTTTGAGGGTATGCGAAAGAACAATTTCATCGGTACGCAAGTTCTCGGTCCCATTCTTCCTCTTAACCCCGAATTTTGCGAATATATTCTGCGTCTTGCGGGCGAAAAGAACCCCGTTGCGGCGCATAAAGAGGCTGCGACGGCGGCTTTTGAACAGCGTCTTCGTGAGTTCTCCGACCCGAAAGTTAAGTTTTGACGAGGTAATAACAAATGGCAAAAAAGGATTATCATTATGACAAGAAAGAATACCGTAAACAACTTATAATCTCTGCGTGCAGTATTTTCGGTACGCTCGGTATTATTGCCGTGGCACGGCAGATTTGCGTGGCACGGTTCGGTGCGGGACCGCACGATTCCGCGCCCATAGAATATGTTGTTGCGGGTATTATTATCGCGGTGGCAGTTGTCGGACTTGTTATTTTTATACGGGCGATACATAAGGTCGGCATGATGAACAAGGACAGATATGCCTCTTCTCTCAATCGGCTGCCGCGCAGATAAAACAGAAGATAGAATATGTAATGCAAAAAAGCGAGGAAAAGTCCTCGCTTTTTCTTTTTTTCGGCGTAGGGAAATATGACCTTTCGCCGCGCCTTTTGTGGGTGGGTGGGGAGAGAGCGTCCGGAATCCTGCCTGTTTCCGAACGCGCGGCGCGGCGTTCTGTCATTATTGCCGTGCGGACGAAAGAAGGCCTTTGTGAGAGATGCATTCGGATATCTTCCGTCTTTTCTTCCGGCAAATACATTATACGAAAATGACCGTCCGATAAACAGGACTTTGCCGCGCGCAAAATGAATATACGAAAAAAACAAGACTTCCGACGGAAAACCGCATTTCTCCGTCGGAAGTCTTTGATTTTTGTTATGTCCGCCGACCTCGCCTTTTGATTGCGTGAAAGGTGAGCCCGTTCGGTTCAGTCGTCCGAATGGTCTTCCGGGTCTTTGGGCAGGTAGACTTTAAAGGTCGTTCCGATGCCTTGCGCGCTGTCAAGGCTTATTCTGCCGCCCAGATACGAAACCGCGTGCTTGACTATCGAAAGCCCCAGCCCCGCGCCGCCTGTCTCTTTCGAGCGGCTCTTGTCGGTGCGGTAGAACCTCTCGAACACCCTGTCAAGATCTTCGGGCGGGATTCCTATGCCTGTATCGGAAACGGTTATCACCGCCTCGTTTTCCTCTTTACCGACGGTGACGCGGACGCTGCCGCCCTTTTCCGTGTAACGCACGGCGTTATCGCAAAGATTGTAAACTATCTCATGCAGAAGTCTGCGAACGCCCGTCACTGTGATTTCTTCGCCGCCGACGGAAATTTCGATGTCTTTATCTTTTGCGGTCGCCGCAAGCGCACCGACTTCCTCTTCCGCAAGTGCCAGCAAGTCAACGTCTTCTTTCGGGAACTCCGCATTTTCGTCAAGCTGCGAAAGCCCGATGATGTCATCGACAAGCGTAACGAGCCTCGACGCTTCAGAGTGTATTCTCGAAACGAAGCGCGGCATATCTTCCGCTTTGACAAGCCCGTTTTCCATAAGTTCAGAGCAGCCCATTATCGAGTGCAGCGGCGTTTTCAGTTCGTGCGAAACGTTTGCCGTAAATTCGCGTCTGTTTCTTTCCGCAAACGCTTTTTCGGTTATATCGAAAACCAAAAGCACGGTGCCGCCCGCGTTCGGCGGAGTTCCTATGCGGCTTGCGTTCATCTGATATATTTTGCCGTTTCTTTCCGTCTGTAATTGCGCTCTGCCTTTTTCTTTGGCTTCCGCGATGGTGTTGCCGACTTCAAGGCTTCTGTCAACCGTCAAAAAGTCCTGTCCCACACATTTTTCGTCCGTGCCGAACACCGCTTCCGCCGCAGGGTTTATGCTCAGAACGGTGTCGTTTGCGTTCAACAGCACCAGCCCCTCTCTCATGCTTTTTATAACGGCGTAAAACTCGGCTTTGTCCGTTTTTGATTTCTTCAACTGCGCGCTTATCTGCCTGTTCTGCTTTTCTATCTTGACAAGCAGCGGCGAAAGTTCGTCGTATACGTTGTTTTCCAGCGGTTTGTCAAGGTCGAGCGAGTTGAGCGGTTCAACTATCTTTTTCGAAAGACTGCGTGCGAGCAGAAGCGATACTATCAGCGCTATCGCGATGACCACGATAAGCGGCTGCACCATTCCGAGCACAAGCGTCAGCACGGTAAGTCTTTTGACCGCAACGCGGAGCACCGTTCCGTCATTCAGTTTTTTTGCGTAATAAACGGTTTCTTCCGTGAGCGTTGTCGAATATCTCGAACTCTGCCCTAAACCCGTTTCGAACGCCTGAGCGACTTCCTGTCTGTCCTTATGGTTCTCCATGTTCGCCGTGTCGCCCTCGGAATCGAAAATAACCTTGCCGTCAGCCGCTATCCATGTGAAACGGCACGACTTTTCATCTACGCTTTCGAGATAGTCAAGCCCGTTTTTCTCAACGGCGGTCGATGCCAGCGCAAGTTCGGATTGCAGATTGTCTTTCTGCACAGATGTGAAGTGGCTGTAAAGGATTCCGAGAATCAGCACAAAGCACGCCGCAAGAACGACTGCGGCAACCGCGATTATCGAACGGAATATTTTTTTCGTCATTGTTTATGTCCCTTTCTTTCGGGCATTTTTCGCACGATGTTCCGCCGTATGCCCTTTTCGTCGGAGCGTCACACGGTCTGTCCTTTGTGAACTCCCGTCACGGAAAAGATGACCCATTCCGCGATGTTCACCGCATGGTCGCCGATACGTTCAAAATATTTTGCTATCATCAGCAGGTCGAGCGCGTGTTCTCCGTCTGCGGGTCTTTGGGCTATCATGTTTATAAGCGAACGCTTGACTTTGAGGAAATAATCGTCCACCGTGTCGTCGTGCTCTATTGCCTGTTGAGCAATGCCCACATCTCTTTTTACGAACGCGTCAATGCTCTCCGTCACCATGCGTATGGTCGCTTCCGCCATAAGACAAATGGGTTCGCAGTCAACACCCGCCTTTTTGTCTATAAAGGTGATTATTTCCGCGATGTCCGACGCCTGATCGCCTATTCTTTCAAGGTCGGTTATCATTTTCAGCGCCGCGGATATTTGACGCAGGTCTCTTGCCACGGGCTGCTGTTGAAGCAGCATTTTCAGGCAAAGAGATTCTATATCTCTTTCTTTTTGATTTATTTCCGCTTCGAGCGGCTCCACTTTCGCCGCCGTTTTTTCGTCAGCCGTCATCAGCGCTTTCGCAGCGTCGGCTATCGCCTCTTCGCAGAGCGCGCCCATTTCTATAAGTTCCTTGTTCAGCGTTGCCAGCTGTTCGTCAAATCTGCTTCTCATTATCCGAATCTCCCCGTGATGTAATCTTCCGTGCGTTTATCCTGCGGCTGTTCGAACATTTTTTCCGTGCCGTCGTATTCGACAAGGTCGCCAAGCAGGAAAAACGCCGTGTAGTCCGATATACGCACCGCCTGTTGCATATTATGCGTAACGATAACTATCGTGTATTTCTTTTTCAGATCCATGGCAAGATCTTCTATTTTTGAGGTCGAAATGGGGTCGAGCGCCGAGGTCGGTTCGTCCATCAGAAGCACGTCGGGTTCAACCGCCAATGCGCGGGCTATGCAAAGTCTCTGCTGTTGTCCGCCCGAAAGCCCGAGCGCGGATTTTTTGAGTCTGTCCTTGACCTCGTCCCATATTGCCGCGTCGCGGAGCGAGCGTTCCACGATGTCATCAAGTTTTGCCTTGTTGCGAACGCCGTGCGTGCGCGGTCCGTAAGCGATGTTGTCGTAAACGCTCATCGGAAACGGGTTCGGTTTCTGGAACACCATGCCGATGTTCTTGCGGAGTTCGTTTACGTCCGTGCCAGGGGAAAAAATGTCCTTGCCGTCGTATTTGACTTCGCCGGTTATGCGAACGCCCGGTACAAGGTCGTTCATTCTGTTGAGCGTTTTCAGAAATGTGGATTTACCGCAGCCGGAGGGTCCGATAAGTGCGGTTATGCTGTTTTTTGCTATATTTATATTGACGTTTTTGAGCGCCTGCGTGTTTCCGTACCAAAGACAAAGGTCGTTGACGGTTATAATATTGCTCATATACTTCTCCTTTTTTTGAAATATTTGCCGACGAGTGCCGCCGCAAGGTTGATGATAAGCGCAAGAATCATCAGTATCGCCGCTATCGCAAATGCGACGTCGAATTTACCGCGCTCTTTTGCATAAACGTAAAGTGCGACTGTCAGCGAGGCTCCCGAACTTGCAAGTCCCTCGAAAAGCCCGTTTACGACGTGTGCGACGCCCGCCGTGAAAAGCAGCGCCGCGGATTCGCCGAGGATTCGTCCGACGGAAAGGATACAGCCCGTTATAACACCGTCGATACAGCCCGGCAAAACAACCGTTCGGATAACTCTCCATTTGCCCGCGCCCAGCCCGAAAGCGCCTTCACGGTAACTCTGCGGGACGGTTTTCAGGCTTTCCTGCGTGGTTCTCATAACCGTGGGCAGGTTCATTATAACAAGCGTCAGCGCGCCCGCGATTATTGATGTCTGGAATCCGAGAAATTGACAGAAAAACAGCATTCCTACAAGTCCGTAGATAATGGACGGTATGCCCGAAAGCGTTTCCGCCGCATATTCGATTATTGCAACTATTCTTTTGTTCTTTGCGTATTCAGTCAGATATATCGCCGCGCCGACCCCGAGCGGAAGCACGAAGACAAGCGTAGCCAAAACAAGATAAACGGTATTGAGAATGTCGGGAAGAATGCCAATCGTACCCGAAAGGTAACTCGGCGAGGTCGAAAGCAATTCCCATGTTATATTTGGAAGCCCTTTGTAAAGAATATATACTATAAGAAAAAGAACCAGCGCACAGGTCAGCGTTACCGCAACGCCCATAAGAACGTTCATCGTGACCCCGTATGCTTTTCTTTTCAAAGACGTTTTGTTGTTTTTCATATTATTTTTCCTTACGTCCTTTCAAGAAGAAGTTCAGCGCGGCGTTTATAAGCATGATGAAGAGGAACAGCACAAGCGCTATCGAGAAAAGAGCCTGTCTTTGAAGTCCCGAAGAATAGGACATTTCGCTTGCGACCGCCGTTGTCAGAAAACGGACGCTGCCCATAAGGCGCGGCATATTCGCAACGTTGCCCGCAACCATCATGACCGCCATCGCTTCGCCTATCGCTCTGCCAACGCCGAGTACGACCGCTGCCGCGATACCGCTTTTTGCCGCGGGAACGGAAACTTTGAAATATGTTTCCGTCGGTGTCGCGCCGAGCGCCAAAGAAGCGTCCTCATATTCTTTCGGAACGGCTTCCAACGCATTCAGCGAAACTTTTATGATAGAGGGCAGTATCATTATCGCAAGAACGATTATCGCCGCCAGCAGGCTTGCGCCGTCCGGAACGTTGAATATTTTTCTTATCGCGGGAACGAGCACTATCATGCCCACAAGACCGTAAACAACGGAGGGTATGCTTGCCAGCAGGCTGACTGCCGATTCAACAAGTGTTTTCATTTTCGGCGGCGCAACCTTTGCAAGGAAGACCGCCGTCAGAAATCCTATGGGAACACCCAAAAGTATTGCGCCCGCGGTTCCGTAAACGCTTGTCAGGATAAACGGCAGTATTCCGAATTTCGGTTCTTTTTCAGTCGATGCCCATTCCGTGCCGAACAGGAAATCCCAAAGCCCTATTTTCGTTATTGCGGGAATGCCCGAGATTATCAGATAAACGGTTATGAGCAGCACACAGCCGACCGTTATCAGACCGAGCACAAGGAATATCCCGTGTATTATATTTTCGAATAATCTCTTTTTGTTTTTCATCTTACAAAGCCTCTTTCACGCGGCACGCAGCGAACCCGAAACTTTCGTCCGAGCCCGCCGCCGCTTTATGTCCGTTTTGTTTGTTATTTAACGGGAACCGCGCCCGCTTTGGAGATGAGGTCGTTTGCTTCCGCGGAGGTTGCGAAGTCGAAGAACTTCTGAGCAACTTCGGAGAGCTGAGCTCCGGTTTTCGTTACGAGGACGAAAGGTCTCTGGATAACGTAGCTGCCGTCTTTAACCGTTGCTTCCGACGGAGCAACACCGCCGACCGTCAATGCTTTAACCGAGTCCTGAAGAGCCGCGAGTGAAGCATATCCTATCGCGTTCGGGTTGTTTGCAACAGTTGTGATAACGTCGCCGGTCGAAGTGAGTTCCTGTCTGTATTTGCAAGCCTCTTTTGTGGAGGTGATGGATTCAAAGCCGTCTCTTGTGCCGCTGCCTGCCTCACGGCCGATCACTACGATCCCGGCGTCATTGCCGCCTACATCCTTCCAGTTGGTGACCTTGCCGGTGTAGATGGCGCCGGGCTCG
>ERZ827524.2846-NODE-2846-length-11214-cov-3.111748_pt1 | contig 11214 bp, 11 predicted proteins | sample MGYA00519702_ERZ827524 | MGnify/ENA primary metagenome ERZ827524 (study PRJEB31778, sample SAMEA3449341) | human gut metagenome | biome: human gut; feature: human-associated habitat; material: faeces | place: United Kingdom | collected 2010/2012 ...
TGAGATCCACCGCTTCAACAAGGGACAGCAGGATTATCTGCTTCCGTTTGTCGAGGACGGTACGATCATCTTGATCGGGGCAACCACAGAGAACCCGTATTTTGAGGTAAATGGGGCACTGCTCTCAAGGTCAGTCATTTTTGAATTAAAGTCATTAGATAAAGAGGATATCCGCATACTTTTAAGACGTGCCGTAACCGATGAGGAACGGGGAATGGGTGCCTACCATGCCGTTTTAGAGCCGGATGCCGAGGATTTTTTAGCGGATATCAGTAATGGAGATGCAAGGGCAGCATTAACGGCAATAGAGCTTGGCGTACTGACCACGGAGCGGAGCGAGGACGGTAAGATCCACATTACCCTAGACGTAGCACAGGAATGTATACAGAAGCGGGCAGTGCGGTATGATAAAATGGGAGATCAGCACTATGATACGATCTCTGCATTTATCAAAAGTGTCCGCGGTTCGGACCCGGATGCAGCCGTTTATTATCTCGCAAGAATGTTGTATGCAGGCGAAGATATCCGGTTTATTGCAAGGAGAATGATGATCAGTGCGTCCGAGGATGTGGGAAATGCAGACCCGAATGCATTGAATGTGGCGGTCTCTGCCGCATTAGCAGTAGAGCGGATCGGGATGCCGGAGGCAAGGATCATTTTAGCACAGGCAGCTACTTATTTAGCGTCAGCTCCAAAGAGTAATGCATCCTATTTAGCCGTTGACCGGGCAACCGAGTGCATGAAGCAGACGATGACTGCTCCGGTGCCGGTACATTTACAGGACGCCCATTATAAAGGAAGCGAAAAATTAGGACATGGTCTGGGTTATTTATATGCACATAATTACCCGAACCACTATGTAGAACAACAATATCTGCCGGATGCCTTAAAAGACGAGGTCTTTTATGAGCCGACAGAGATCGGTTATGAAAAACAGATCAAGGAGCATTTACAGTTTTTAAGAGGCAATCAGACAGAAAACTAATATGATAAAGCATGAAGGAGTTTAGGAGGAAATATGAAGTCTTATCAGGAAATGTCAAAAGAAGAGTTGTTACAGGAAAAAGAAAGTTTGAAAGCAGCGTATAAGGAATACCAGAAGATGGATCTGAGTCTGAACATGGCAAGAGGAAAACCGGCAGTCGAGCAGTTGGATATGGTCATGGATATTTTAGACGTACTGGATTCTAAGAGTGAGATGGTTGCAGAAAACGGAATTGATGTACGCAATTACGGTGAGATGGATGGTATTCCGGAAGCAAAAAAACTGATGGCAGATATGATGGGAACAAAAGCAGAGAATGTGCTGGTATTTGGAAATGCAAGTCTTACGATCATGTATGATACCGTGTCACGTTCTATGACACATGGTGTCTGCGGAAGTACGCCTTGGTGTCATTTAGATAAGATTAAATTTCTCTGTCCTGTTCCGGGATATGACAGACATTTTGCGATTACCGAGCATTTTGGCATTGAAATGATCAATATCCCGATGACAGAAGACGGACCGGATATGGATATGGTAGAGCAGTATGTCAATAATGACCCTTCCGTAAAAGGAATCTGGTGTGTGCCGAAATATTCCAATCCACAGGGTTATGTCTATTCCGATGAGACGGTAAAACGTTTCGCGGCGTTAAAACCGGCAGCAGAAGATTTCAGGATTTTCTGGGATAATTCCTATGTGGTACATCATTTATATGAGGACAGACAGGCAGAGCTTTTAGACATTATTTCAGAGTGTGAAAAAGCAGGAAATCCGGATATTGTCTATGAGTTTGCATCTACTTCTAAAGTGACCTTTGCGGGAGCAGGAATTGCAGCCATGGCATCTTCAAAAAAGAATCTGGATTTTATCAGAAAGAGTATGACCATTCAGACGATCGGTTATGACAAAGTCAACCAGTACCGTCATGTAAAATATTTCAAGAATTTAGATGGCATCAAAGCAAAGATGAAACAGCATGCAGACATCTTACGTCCGAAATTTGAACTGGTGGATGAGATTTTAACCAAAGAATTAGAAGGTCTTGGTATCGGAACCTGGACAAAACCTCTTGGCGGATATTTCATTACCTTTGAAACTTTAGAAGGCTGTGCAACTTCTGTGGTAAAAAAAGCAAAAGAGGCAGGCGTAGTCCTGACCGGAGCCGGAGCACCATTCCCATATGGAACCGATCCAAGAGATTTTGTGATCAGGATTGCACCGTCTTATCCGACTTTAGAGGAACTTCGTCAGGCAGCAGAAGTCTTTGTCCTCTGCGTTAAATTAGCTTCTGTAGAAAAATTGTTGGAAGCATAGAAAACGACTGTTACAGTATCAGGGCAGCGTAAACAAGTGATATAGAAACTTCATATAAATAAACAGAAAATCATGGCAGAATGTCAGAAATTCGCAGGTTTGGTTATGGTAAGGACTATTCTTTGCGGAGACAGATGTTCTGCCATCCTGCTTTTTTGATAAAGGATTTTCTATAAAAAAGACACATTCTGCTACAAAATATGCCTATGAGAAAAATGCTCCGAAAGGTACAATACAGATAAATAACAAGGTGGAGGGCATATCATGTTAAAGATTAAAAATCTGACAAAAGTATATGGAGACAAAAAGGCGTGTGAGACGAACAGGAAACGCAGCATGTCAGTGGGGATAGCCGAAGACAGCGGCATCCTATAAAGGAAAAAATACTCATAATCGCATTCAAAATCGGTTGTAACCCATTCGCCCCCATGCTATAATACCATCAAAGCATATTTTCTTATATAAGGCGGCACTTCTGCCGTAGTCTATAACAAATCTTATTCAGATCAGAAAAACAAAAATCTCATAAACTCACAAAAAGCCTTGCATTTTTCAAAAGTATTATATATAATAGTAGAGCATGATTTTTGTATAATGCGTGCTGGGATGGCTCAGTTGGTAGAGCAGCTGATTCGTAATCAGCAGGTCGTGGGTTCGAGTCCCATTCTCAGCTTTTTAGAATATCTGTGAAGAAGATTCCTGCAAAAGTAAATCGATGAAAAGTCGATTTATTTTTTTGCAGAAAATGGTAGAAGGATATTATAGAAGCAAAGAAGAGAGAAAGAGGGGAAGGAGTATATGTCGTATTTTTGCCACATTTACTATTGTACAAAGAAAAAAGAAGAAAATCAAAAAGAGTTATCGAAGCGGCTTTTAACCTATGGATTTTGGCACAGTTTTGGGATTTCCTATGAAGAAAGTATGATAGAGCGGAGAAGTAACGGAAAGCCTTATTATATAGGAAATGAAAATGAGATTTTTTTTAATCTGAGTCATGGGCAGGAGCTGATCGCAGTTGCATGTGCAGACTGCGAAGTAGGGATAGATGCAGAAAGCATGAGAAAAGTCCGTGAAAATGCCATGCGAAGAACCTGCACACGAAAAGAGTGGGAATGGCTGCAACAGTCGGAGCAAAAAGAATTGGATTTTTTGCGCCTTTGGACATTGAAAGAAAGTTATATGAAAATGACAGGCAAAGGATTTTCCATTCCACCGGAAATGATTGGATTTACACTGGATGAGAAGGGGAAGATACAGAGTGAAAAAGAGGGAGTGTTCAGACAGTATCTCTTAGCGGAAGGAGTAATTTCTGTCTGTATAAAGGAAAATGCAGAGACAGCAGATTACTTTAAAGTCCGGAAAGTAGAATGGGAATCATAAAAATTTTTAAATCATGTAATCCGAAAGATTTTCAAAATAGGGATAGCAGTCCAAAGAAAAATATGATAATATAATAAAGGATATTTAATACCAAAAGATAACAAAAAGGAGAGGGAACATGAAAAAGAAAATTGCAGCAATGCTCGTTATTATGTCTTTAGCTTGTATACAGCTTGCCGGATGTGGTCAGGAAGAGAAAAAGACAGAAGATAACAAAAAAACAGAAACTGTCGAGAGCAAGACAGAAAAGAAGAGCGAAACAAAGAAGGATAACAAAAAAACAGAAAAGAAAGATTCTAATGAGACAGACAAGAAGATCACAGATGTGAAACGTGGTACTATTGCAGATGGAATGTATAAGAATGAGAGCTTTGGCGTATCATTCCCGGTTGCATCTAACATGATTGCCTGCACCGATGAGCAGATTGCCCAGACACTGAATCTTGGAACAGACTTTTTAGAGAATCAGGAGACTTATACCGCTGAAACAATGGAAGATGTTATGGAAGGTGCGTTGTATGATACCATCATCCTGTTTTCTGATAACAGTTCCAGTGTATCTGTCATCTATGAAGATATGGATAAGGCAGATTCAATCAGTATCACAGAGGAGCAGTATTTAAAGGCAGTTGGCAATTCACTGACATCTCTTAATATGGGATATGAGGTAGAAGAGCCTACGACTCAGGATATCGGCGGAACGGAGTTTGCGTCAATGACATCAAAAACAAGTCAGTATCAGCAGACATACTGTATCCATAAAGTTGGCAATTATATGATTGAATTTATCTTTACCTATACAGATGCAACAGAGCAGGAAGTAAACAACTTTATCTCACAGATTGCATTTGAGAGTCCGTTATAAAAAAAATGAGATTGTGAAAAGGATGGGAATTATCCCATCCTTTTTTGATACCATTTTTCTGCAAAGCCAATCAATCCGTAAAGTCCCATGGAAATCATGCAGAGAATCACAATGGACATCAGCATCCAATCCATTTTAAATACCTGGGAGGCATAGATGATGAGGTAGCCAAGGCCGCATTTAGAGGAAATAAATTCTCCGATGATAACGCCGACTAAACACAGACCGATATTGACTTTTGCCAGACTCAGAAGCCTTGGGACATTAGCGGGAAGCAGTACTTTTGTGAGTATATGCCATCTGTTTCCGCCAAGTGTCTGTATCAGCTTTATTTTATCCGTATCTACGTCCTCAAATCCCTGATGGAGGTTAAGGATGGAACCAAAGATAGCAACGGACATGCCAGTCAGAATAATGGTTTTATAGTTTGCTCCCAGCCAGACAATCAGCAGAGGAGCCAAAGCGGATTTTGGGAGACTGTTCAGTATTACAAGGTAAGGCTCTAAAGTTTCCGATAATTTTCGGCTGCACCACAGTAAGATTGCAAATAATAATGAAAAAAAGAAAACAAATGCAAAACTGACAAAAGTCTCAAAAAGCGTAATCCCTGTATGGAGCAGGATGGAGCCATCTTTTAGCATAGAAATAAAACAGGTTACAATTTTAGAAGGACTGCTGAAAACAAAAGAATCAATGATCCCGGCATCGGCAGTAAATTCCCAAAGGAGTAAAAAAAGAATACAGATACTGCTTCTTCCGATCCGCACAGTGCGTCGGTGTTTTTTTTGGGAAAGAATATATTGCTTTTGGGCAATGGATAATTCACTCATCATGGTTTAACTCCTTCCAGATGATATTGAAGTAGTCTTTAAATTGTGGAGCAGCACGCCGCTCAAAAGGTGTTAAGGATTCTTCAAATTCTAAAGGAACAACAGCGGCAATCTGTGCCGGACGTTCACTTAGTACAATGACACGGTTTGCCAGACTAACTGCTTCAGACAGGTCATGGGTGACGAGAATCGCTGTTTTTTCCTCCTGTTTGATGATCATGCCAATATCGTCTGCTACTTTCAGACGGGTCTGGTAGTCTAGGGCAGAAAATGGTTCATCTAAGAGCAAAAGTGTAGGATTTAAAACAAGAGTCCGGATAAGAGCGGCTCTTTGGCGCATACCGCCGGAAAGTTCACAGGGACGTTTGTCTTTAAAATCATAGAGACCGTAATTTTTTAAAAGTGAATTGGCATAGGCGGTGGATGCAGAGTTGATGTTTCCCTGAATTTCTAAGCCAAGCTGGATATTTTTCCAGATGGTCCGCCATTCCAACAGATGATCTTTTTGCAGCATGTAGCCGATGGGATTGTTAGATTGCTCCTGTAAGCGTTTTCCGTTTAGCAGGATTTCGCCTTCTTCCGGTAGGAGCAGACCTGCGATCAGGGAAAGCAGCGTGGTTTTTCCACAGCCGGATGGCCCTACAACTGCGATGAAATCTCCTTTACAGACGGTAAAATGAATGTTTTGAAGAGCCGGTGTTTCACCCTGCATGGAATGATAGGCATAGTTTATGTGATTGATCTCAAGCAGTGGTTCCATAACAATCCTCCTGATAAAATATAGTATCTGGTGTAAACACGTTGATTCGCTTGCACTCATTACATTGTATGAAGAAAAACGGAAAGGGTGCTAAGAGCGGGGCAATGACAAATCCGGGGACATGAAGTATAATGGATGCAGGAAAAGACGGTTTTGGAGGTGGATATGGGACAAGAATCAGAAAAGAAGCATAGAAAAATTTATCTGTTGCTCATCATGCTGCTCTTGGTGGCAGGTATTCTTCTTGGGATTTTGTATTTTCAATCTTCACAGGAAATAGAAAAATCACAAAAAGAAGACGCGGCATCTTCTAAAAAACAGGAACATAGTATGAAAACAAATGAGAAAACAGAGAAAGAGCAGAAACAGGGAAGTATGCAGGAACAGGAAAGTATGAAAACAAATGAGAAAGCCGAAGTTAACATAAAAGAAATGCAGGCAGGAGATGTTGTGGAGGATTCCGTCATAACACAAACAGGTATGGAGCAGTTTTTTTATAAGGAAGAACTGACTGATGAGGTATTTGCAAGAATGGATGGCGTATCTTATCCGCAAAATGCACAGATTGGCAGGGAAGAGTTATGTTATCTTCGGGTGCTTCATACGGGTTTTGATGAAAAGACATATATAGGCGAGCTGGTGGTCAATCAAAAGATTGCAGACGATGTCTTAGAAATCATGAAAGAACTCTACGAAAATCATTATCCGATCGAAAAAATGCGCTTAATTGATGAGTACGGGGCAGATGATGAAGCATCCATGAGTGATAATAATACATCTGCTTTTAATTACCGCACCATTGCGGGAACAAACAGGCTTTCTAAGCATGGACAGGGGTTAGCAGTAGATATCAATCCAAGATATAATCCATGCGTGCGGACAAAAAACGGGATCACTACGGTAGAGCCGCAAAACGGAAGCGCCTATGTGGATAGGAATGCAGATTTTTCTTATAAAATTACAGAAGGAGATCTGTGCCTGCAACTCTTTTTAGAACATGGATTTACATGGGGAGGCAGTTGGAACAGTGTAAAAGACTATCAGCATTTTGAAAAGGCGGTAGAGTAAAGTGTCCGATATTTGGATGAATAATTATACATATTGACGGAGAATAAGAATTGCATTTTTACAAAAAGTGAGATAAAATAAAACAGCTATGATAGAAACGAACCGTGAATCGTAGCAGGATTGATCGAGGCGGAAAATGAACCAGCAAAAGAATCAGCAAAAAAATCAAACGAAACAAAATTACCAGAAAATCTTAGACCGCACCATAGAGGAACTGCAGCAGCTACAGCGTGTTCCGACATTATTGCTGCACAGTTGTTGTGCTCCATGCAGCAGCTATGTACTGGAGTATCTGTCGGAGTATTTTCAAATTACGGTGTTATACTACAACCCGAATATTTATCCGGATGAAGAGTATAAAAAAAGAGTGGCAGAGCAAAAGAAGTTCATCGAACGGTTCCCGGCAAAAAATAGGATCTCATTTATAGAAGGAAGATTTAATAAAGAAGATTTTTATGCGATGGCAAAAGGTTTAGAAGAGGTGCCGGAAGGCGGAGAACGATGTTTTGCCTGCTATGAAATGAGACTTCATGAGGCGGCGGAATATGCAAAACGGTTGGGAATGGATTATTTTACAACAACACTTTCTATCAGCCCTTTGAAAAATGCGGCAAAGCTTAACGAGATTGGCTTGAAGTTAGAAGAGGAATACGACGTGCATTATCTGTTATCGGATTTTAAAAAGAAAAACGGTTATCAGCGCTCCGTAGAGTTGTCGCATGAGTACGGAATGTACCGCCAGGATTATTGTGGCTGTGTGTTTTCCATGCGGGAAAGGGAACGTGTCCGCAAAGAACAGACAGAGAGATAAAAAATTATAAATCAAATAAAAAAGAAAGAGGTAAGGAACATGGCACAGTTATGGGGAGGACGTTTTACAAAAGAGACAGATCAGCTTGTCTATAATTTTAATGCGTCCATTACATTTGACCGGAAATTTTACAAACAGGATATCGAGGGAAGCATTGCCCATGTTACAATGTTAGGAAAACAGGGAATTCTTACAAACGAGGAAGCACAGGACATCATTAAAACCTTAAAAGAGATCCAAAGTGAAGTAGAGAATGGAACATTAGAAATTTCCTCAGAGTATGAGGATATCCATAGTTTTGTGGAGGCAACCCTGATTGACCGGTTAGGTGATACCGGTAAAAAATTACATACCGGAAGAAGCCGTAATGATCAGGTGGCGTTGGACATGCGTCTTTATACCAGACAGGAAGTAATGGCAACAGATGCATTGTTAGAAGAATTGTTAAATGTACTTTTAAGAATCATGGAAGAAAATACAGAGACCATAATGCCTGGATTTACACATTTACAGAAGGCACAGCCGATTACGTTAGCACATCATATGGGAGCTTATTTTGAGATGTTTAAAAGAGACAGACAGCGTCTGCGTGACATCTTTGAAAGAATGAATTACTGCCCATTGGGTTCCGGGGCATTAGCAGGTACTACCTATCCGCTGGATCGAGATTATACGGCGGAACTGATGGGATTTTACGGACCGACCTTAAACAGCATGGACGGTGTGTCCGACAGAGATTATCTGATTGAGTTCCTGTCAGCACTTTCTACGATTATGATGCATTTGAGCCGTTTCAGCGAAGAAGTCATTATCTGGAATTCAAATGAATATCAGTTTGTAGAGATCGATGATGCTTACAGCACCGGAAGCAGTATTATGCCACAGAAGAAAAATCCGGATATTGCGGAATTAGTCCGTGGCAAGACCGGACGTGTCTATGGTGCATTGGTGTCACTGCTCACAACCATGAAAGGAATCCCGCTAGCATATAATAAAGATATGCAGGAGGATAAAGAACTTTCCTTTGATGCGATGGATACGGCAAAAGGCTGTATTGCATTGTTTACAGGCATGTTAGATACGATGAAATTCAATCAGGAAGTGATGCGCAACAGTTCGAAAAACGGATTTACCAATGCGACAGACGCTGCCGATTATCTGGTAAATCATGGCGTACCATTCCGTGATGCACATGGGATCGTAGGTCAGATCGTACTTTACTGTATTGATAAAAATATGGCGATCGATGATATGTCTTTAGAGGAATTAAAAGCCATCAGTCCGGTATTTGAAGAAGATATTTATGATGCAATTTCCATGGAAACCTGTGTCAATAAACGTCTGACGATCGGCGCACCGGGAAAAGAGGCAATGGAAAAAGTAATTGCCTTAGAAAAAGAATATCTTGCAAAAAATCATGGCTCAGACTGGTTAAAACAGTAAGAATTGTTGAAAATGCATAAGAAATTTAGAAATCTAAGAGAAAATTTTAGCAAAATATGAATTGTTTTTTTGTCGAAAATAGCATAGTATTTTAACAGAAAGACAAATGTCCGCAATAAGCGGACAAAACAAGCGAAATGTGTGAGGAGATTAGATATGAGCGACAGATTAAAAGTAGGTATTTTAGGCGGAACGGGAATGGTAGGACAGCGTTTCATTTCCCTGTTAGAGAATCATCCGTGGTTTGAGGTAACGACCATTGCAGCAAGCCCTAGAAGTGCCGGTAAGACATATGAAGAGGCAGTCGGAGGAAGATGGAAGATGGACACTCCAATGCCGGAAGCCGTGAAAAAGATTGTTGTCATGAATGTCAATGAAGTGGAAAAAGTAGCATCAGAAGTAGATTTTGTATTTTCCGCAGTAGATATGACAAAGGAAGAGATCAAGAAGATCGAAGAAGATTATGCAAAAACAGAGACTCCTGTAGTCAGCAACAACTCCGCTCATCGTTGGACACCTGATGTACCTATGGTAGTTCCTGAAATCAACCCTGAACATATGAAAGTCATTGATTTCCAGAAGAAACGTCTCGGTACTACCAGAGGCTTCGTAGCTGTTAAGCCCAACTGTTCTATCCAGAGCTACGCTCCGGTATTAACAGCCTGGAAGGAATTTGAGCCATACGAAGTAGTTGCTACTACATACCAGGCAATCTCCGGAGCAGGAAAGACATTTAAAGACTGGCCGGAAATGGTAGAGAATATCATCCCATTTATCGGAGGAGAAGAAGAAAAATCCGAGCAGGAACCATTAAGATTATTTGGTAAAGTTGTAGATGGTAAGATTGAAAAGGCAGCCGCTCCATTAATTACAACACAGTGCATTCGTGTACCTGTACTTGATGGACATACTGCTGCTGTATTCGTGAACTTTGAAAAGAAACCAACAAAAGAAGAAATCATCGATCGTTGGGAAAACTTTAAGGGACTTCCACAGGAGCTGGAACTTCCAAGTGCACCAAAACAGTTTATTCGTTACATGGAAGAAGATAATCGCCCACAGGTTAAATTAGACATTGATTTTGAAAATGGAATGGGAATTTCCATGGGACGTTTAAGAGAAGATACAATGTTTGATTATAAATTTGTAGGATTATCTCATAATACAGTACGTGGCGCAGCCGGCGGAGCTGTACTTTGTGCAGAATTATTAACAGCACAGGGATATATCACAGCAAAATAAATTCTGATTTGTAGATTTGATATAGGTGAAAAATAAAAAATGATATATCCCATCTGCTTTGCAGCCGCTTTGTTTAAGATGCCTGTCTACATTTTAAACACGCTCTAAAGCGATATCTGGGATATATCATTTTTCTTTTTTTAGGAGGTTTTTTATGTTGTTAGAAGCAGCTTCATTGAAGTCTTTTGCTCACTCACTTATCTATGAATACCTTGGTAAAACAGGAGTGAAACTGGCAGATTTTTGTGGTGACATTATCGGGGCACTGCTGATTTTATTCATCGGTTTTAAAATCGTATCCTATGTGGTAAAAATGGCACATAAGATTTTTGAGCGTTCGATTATGGACACAACGCTGCAGACCTTCCTGCTTTCTTTTATTATTTTCTGTTATTTTCTGTTCTGCCCTTCCTGTTTCCTTCTTTCGAATGTGCCTTAATCGTTGGCTAATCTTATGGTGAAGGTTGGAGTTACCGTAAATTTCTCATCATTTCCTGTCCATCCGGTTTTTGT
>ERZ827524.2849-NODE-2849-length-11207-cov-2.824336_pt1 | contig 11207 bp, 9 predicted proteins | sample MGYA00519702_ERZ827524 | MGnify/ENA primary metagenome ERZ827524 (study PRJEB31778, sample SAMEA3449341) | human gut metagenome | biome: human gut; feature: human-associated habitat; material: faeces | place: United Kingdom | collected 2010/2012 ...
CAAGCCTGTAGCGGACTTTCACCGCCAAGTTATTACGCGTGCCGAGCACACTAAATATAGAGCACACGCGCCGCAATGGCGCGTGTGCTCTAGTTAATTAAAAGCACTTTTTATTATTTTTTTAGGACTTTTTAGTCGTCTGCTTCCCATTCTATTATACTGCCTGTGGCCGCGTCTATAGTAAATTCATATTCAACCCGGTCCAGCCTAGCCTCTCCTTCATACACCGCTCTTCCATCGTCATTGTCAAATTCCATTTCTACTATGGTACAGCCGGGCAGCCTGTCATTGACTATACTCATTGCCTGCTCTCTTGTTATATTTGCCTGCTGGACAGTTCCCTCGTTCTTAAGCTTGATTATCTCGCCGGACGAAGCAGATATTTCAAAATCATATTTTATATTGTTATAGATAATTTCGCCCTCGTATTTCCCATCGTCGATATCCGAGTCAAATTCAATTATATTGCCGTTAGGGAAGCGTCCAAGGATTATCTCCCTAGCTCTGTCAGCGCTTATATAATTTCCCGGCTGGCCGGAATTGATCTTTTCGGTTTCCCATTTGACAGTCTCGCCGCTCACAGCGTTGATTTCTATATCATATTCCACCGAATCAGCGTAAGCTTCCGCCTCGTAAACCCGCCTGCCGTCGTCGTAATCCAATTTTATCTTAATAATAACAGCGCCGCTGGGCAGCTTGCTGAGTATCAGTTCCCGCGCCTGAGCCTCAGTCATTATTTCTCCGCTTGTCTGGCCTCCGCTCTGCGTTTTAGTCTCCCATTTGACAGTTTCACCCGTAACTGCGTCTATCTCTATATCATATATTGTTGAACCGGCATATGCGTCCGCCTCATAAACAGCCCTGCCGTCGTCGGTATCCAGCTTGATGCTGCTGATAACTGCGCCGCTGGGCAGCTTGCCCAGAATATTGCTTTGGGCCTCCTCCTGACTTAAATATTCCTCCGAAGGATTGACAACAGACGAGCCTCCATCAGGATTGCCATAACCATCCTGCTTCCACTTAACTATCTCCCCCGTCAGGGCGTCCACCTCAAAGTCATATTCAACGCCGTTTAAATAGGCCTCGCCCTCATATACCATACGCCCGTTTTCCCAGTCCAGTTCAAATTCGGCGATGGTGCAGCCTGGAAGCTTTTCATTGATAAGCTGCTGTGCCTTTTCAATGCTGATATATTCGCCTGTGCTGGCGCTGCCTGAGACATCTACGCTGGCAATCTGCTTGGACTGAGCCAAGATATTCAAATCGTTAATGCTTAACTTTGCCAGTTCCTCGGCGTTCTGGGAAGGGTCAGCCGCCAGGATGGCTTCTATAAGAGTAGCCTTGCCCTCAGAAACTCCCAAATCCTGGGCCAGCTGATTGAGCGTATCCGAGCTGTCCACATTAAGGGATACTACTGCTCCGTCCACCTGAGTTCCCTGAAGCGCGTTCTCTATATAGCTGAGCAGTTCCTGCTTAAGCAGCTCGCTCCGCTCCTGGCTGCCGCTTTTAACCGAAACCAGCACTGAATTCTGGTTTTCGCTTATATAGCCGTTGGTATACATAGAGCCGATAAGAGCGTTTACCGCTACCTTTAAATCAGTGCCGGCCAGATCCATACCGTCCAGTATGCCCTTGGCGTCCTCGTTAACCGCGTTCACCGAAAGCACTTTTTCATTTTTGTTTATGCTTATTTCCAGGCTGGGATTGACGTCCAGCCCTATTACCGAATCAACAACGTTTAAATTGTTTATGAAAAACGCGCCGCCTATTACTAAAACCAAAACCGCCGCGGCAGCCGCACACATCTGCCAAACTTTGGGCCGTCTTTTCTTTATTTTTTCACTTTGGACTGCGCCGCTGCATTTTTCAATAGCTCCGTCTATAACATCAGGAGTTATTTCCTCAACATCTTTTTTCAGCCGCTGTTCCACATATTGATTGTCCATGCTTGCTTTCCTCCTCATTTATAAGATGGGCCCTCAGTTTTTTGATTGCCCGGTGATAGTGGGATAATTCTGTAGACAAGGGTATTTTCAGCAACGCAGCGCACTCATGGTGCTTAAAGCCCGAAAGCGCATGCAGCATTACCGCCTGGCGCTGAACATCTGTCAGCAGGGTCATGGCCCCTTTAAGCGCCTCATGCTCGCCCAAATCTGAATAGTACGCTTCCTCGCTGCCCTGGTTAACGTCCATCTGCTCAAACCGCCCGTTCTCCCTAAGCTTCATAAGAGAGAGATTGCGGGTGATGGTCAGTATCCAGGCCATAGGCTTGCCCCGGCTCACATACTGCGGAGCGTTTTCGTATACCTTGACATACAACTCCTGCATTACGTCCTGCGCGTCGTGCTGGTTCTTCAGAATAGACAGCGCGAATCCGTAAACGGCGGAAGAGGTCTTTTCATACAATTCCCGCAGCGCTTCGGTATCGCCCAGGGCTATCTGACTAATCAGGCCGTCGCTGATATCAGGCGATTTTCTCTTTTCCTGGTTTGTCGATATCGAACATAAAAACATAATCAAAATCTCCTGTCATTATAATAATGCTCAGAGCATATATTTTATTGCAGAACAAAATGAAATTTTTTACTTAGCAATTTTAGCACTATTCCTTAATTTGCGTCAATATTATTAATCTTTCCGCCCTATGTCGAAACAGGCGTTCTAAAAATATTCATTAAATATTAATGGTTTAGTTGTTGAATTATTTTAAGGGGCGGATATAATATAATTGTAAACGATATACGGACAGTAACCCCCTGTCCAGTTTACACAATCCTCCTACTAATATACCCCCTAAGAAAGAAACCGCCTTTACAGGCGGTTTCTTTCATTTTATTCTGTTCTGATATGTTTTTCTCAATGCTTATTCTTTAATTTGAACATATTTAATCCAATTCCATATTATTTGATAAACGGATTTTTGCACACGCGGCATATCCCCTCCGCATAATATGTATCAGGGGTGTAAAGCCCCTAAAAAGCGGGGGTACTAAAATGATAACTATAAGCTTATGTATGATAGTCAAAAACGAAGAGGACGTACTTGCGCGCTGCCTGGACAGCGTTAAAGGCCTGGTGGATGAAATAGTCATAGTTGATACCGGCAGTTCGGATTCAACCAGGGAAATCGCCTTAAAATACACTGATAAAGTTTATGATTTCCCATGGATAGACGACTTTTCAGCAGCCCGCAATTTCTCCTTTTCCAAGGGTTCAATGCAATATCTTATGTGGCTGGACGCGGATGACATACTGCTTGAAAAAGATAAAAATATGCTCCTCGCCCTGAAGGAAACCCTGCCGGAAAATACCGACGTAGTTATGATGCGGTATAATACCTCCCTGGACGAAAGCGGCAAGCCGTTGTTCTCCTTTTACCGGGAACGCCTGCTGCGCAGAGAGACGGGCTTCGTCTGGAAGGGCGCAGTCCACGAAGCCATTGAAACCTTTGGCAAAAAATATTACTCCGAAGCGGCTGTAACCCATGCCAAGCTCAGGCCCAGCGAACCGGGCCGCAATCTGCGCATATATGAAAAGCTGATTACGCAGGGCGCCGTCCTGACGGGCAGAGATTTATTCTATTATGCGCGGGAGCTTTATTATAACGAACGGGATGAAGAAGCTCAGAAGGCCTTTATGGATTTTCTTGAGCAAAATGGCGGCTATATTGAAAATAAAATTGAGGCCTGCCGTTTTCTGGCCTTCTGCCGCTACAGGCTGAAAAAAGATTCTGAGGCGCTTGAGGCTCTGCTGGGCAGCCTGAAATATGACAGGCCGAGAGCTGAACTGTGCTGCGATATAGGAAAGCACTATTTGGACAGAAATGCACCCGCAAATGCTCTGCCCTGGTTTGAGCTGGCGCTTACAATAAAGCGCAACGATGCTTCAGGAGCCTTTATTCTGCCCGACTGCTACGATTATATCCCATTCATGCAGCTTTGCGTGTGCTATGACAAATTGGGCAATACGGCTGCGGCGGAAGAATGCAACCGCAGGGCCGGGCTATTAAAGCCCAATTCCCCCGCTTATCAGCACAACAAGCGCTATTTTGACTCCAAACGGTCAAAAAAGCAATAAGCTAGCCAGAGACTTAGAGTCTCCGCTATATAGAAATTTATATTAAAGGAGATTATAAAATGAATGTAAACATTTGTCCAAGGTGCGGAAGGCCCAGAAGCGGTTCAGGATGTTCCGGCCCAACATGCAACTGCTCCGCTACCACCGTTCTGCCCTCCAGCAATTTCCCGGTGAACTCCACCTGCGGAAATAGCTGCGGGAACAGCTGCGGCTGCAGCAACAGCGGAACCTGCTGCATACCCGGACCAACCGGTCCGACCGGCCCGACCGGCCCTGCCGGAGGCCCCACCGGCCCAACTGGACCAACTGGACCTACCGGCCCTACCGGCGCACCAGGTTCTAACGGCCAAATGGGTCCGACCGGCCCGACCGGCCCTGCCGGAAGCAACGGCCAGCTTGGGCCCACTGGCGCTACGGGCGCTACAGGTGCTACGGGCGCTACAGGCCCCACCGGCCCAACCGGACCTACCGGGCCTACCGGCGCTACCGGTTTTGGAGCAACAGGCCCGACAGGTCCAACAGGAGCTACGGGTGCAGCCGGAGCCAGCATAACCGGAGCAACCGGCGCTACCGGTGCTACCGGAGCCACTGGCGCTACCGGCCCAACCGGGCCCACTGGACCTACCGGCCCAACAGGCGCTACAGGGCCAATCGGACCCACAGGCGCTGGACTGGAAACAGTGACCGCTTTTGATCCTGGTCAGCCATACAGCCTGGGCGACCTGGTATATTATAACGACAGCCTTTATTCAGTATTGACCAACGACCCGACCGGAACCCCCGGAACCTCCCCTGACTTTGACCTGGTTTCGGTAATGGGCCCCACCGGCGCTACTGGTGCCACCGGCCCAACAGGCCCAACAGGTCCTACAGGCGCTACCGGTGCTACCGGAGCCACTGGCGCCAGCATAACCGGGCCTAACGGCGCTACTGGTGCTACGGGCCCAACAGGCGCAACTGGCGCTACGGGCGCTACAGGCCCCACCGGCGTTACGGGAGCTACAGGAGCAACCGGAGCAAGCATAACCGGGCCAACTGGTCCGACAGGTCCAACAGGACCCACGGGGCCGACAGGTCCTACTGGCCCAACCGGAGCGACAGGTGAAACTGGCGCGACCGGTGCCACAGGTGAAACCGGACCCACGGGAGAAACCGGGCCAACCGGCGCCACAGGTGAAACCGGGCCGACTGGCCCCACCGGACCCACGGGACCAACAGGTCCTACTGGCCCGACAGGCCCAACGGGCGATGCAGGCGCTACGGGTGCGACCGGCGCCAGTATAACCGGCCCAACCGGAGCGACAGGCGCTACAGGCGCAACAGGTGCTACAGGAGAAACCGGACCAACCGGCCCAACTGGTGACGCAGGCCCCGCAGGCGCAAGCGTAACCGGCCCAACCGGACCCACGGGCGCAACCGGCCCAACCGGCGAAACAGGTCCCACCGGCCCGACGGGTGCAGCGCCTGAATTAAACGCTCTGTATGCAACCAACGTGCCTTCTCAGTCCCCCGCTTCAGACGGCGCCCCCCTGACCTTTGACACCAATCAGGTAGAAGAAGGAACGGCGGTAACCCACACGGCAAGCAGCAGTGATTTCACCATTACCGAAGCCGGAATTTACACCATTTCCTATTCGGTAATAGGCACAAACGCTTCAGCTACAGGTGAAGCAAGCGTACAGCTCCGTGAAGACGGAACTGAAATCCCCGGCAGCACTAAGTCAGGCACCATAGCGGCTAACGGCAACACTACGTCATTGGCCGCAACGGTAATGATAGAGGCCGCAGGTACGGAGACCATAACCCTTAATATGATAGGCACAGGCTTCTCCTTTACCAACGCATCTATGCTGATTAAAAAGGAAAACTGATTTAACGCCTAACCGAATGCCCCCGGAAATTTGCCGGGGGCTTTACATATTTCCATATCAAATATAATATAATTTTAAGGGTATTAATCATAATTTAAATCCCGCTATCCTAGCTGCATAAATAAAAGCTTCAAATCTGCTGAGAAAAATTAAAATCCAGGTTAAATTCATTCTAAACTGCTTTGCTAGAACATATAATCACAAAGAAACTATATATGTACAGCAACTCAATTAAGGAGGAAAACCAATGGAACGCTTTGACTTGTACAAAGATATAGCACAGAGAACCAACGGGGATATATATATCGGCGTGGTGGGCCCTGTGCGCACAGGCAAATCCACCTTTATCAAACGGTTTATGGATTTGCTGGTACTGCCTAATATCTCCAACGAATATACCAAAGAGCGCGCCATAGATGAGCTTCCGCAAAGCGGCTCAGGGCGCACAATAATGACCACACAGCCCAAGTTTGTCCCAAATGAGGCTGTAACAGTAAATCTGGATGAAAACACTCAGTTTAACGTCCGGCTGGTGGACTGCGTTGGATATCTTATAGACGGCGTACTGGGACATATGGAAGATGATACCCCCAGAATGGTGCGCACGCCCTGGTCGGATACCGAAATACCCTTTGAAAAAGCGGCCGAGATGGGCACCCAGAAGGTTATAAACGAGCATTCAACCATAGGGCTGGTAGTGACAACCGACGGCAGCATAAACGGCCTTCCCCGTTCAGGATACATTGAAGCGGAAGAAAGAGTAGTTGAAGAGCTGCGGCAAATAGGCAAGCCGTTTATAATAGTCCTGAACACTACCGACTTATATTCGGTGGAGACTCAAAAACTGCAGCTTGCTCTGGAGGAAAAATACGATGTTCCCGTAATTCCTCTGGACGTACTTAATATGTCCCTTGAGGATTTGCAGTCGGTATTGGAAAGAGTCTTGTTTGAATTTCCCCTGCGCCGCATAAACATTTCACTGCCCCGCTGGGTACAGGCGCTCTCTCCCGAACACTATCTTATAGATGAGCTTTTAACAGGACTGCGCGAGCGCGCCGCAGAGCAGCATAAAATGCGCGACTACCCCGATCTGCTGGGGCTGTTTGACGAATCAGAAAACATAAAGGGCTTTAATGTTGACAAAGTTGAATTAGGCACGGGCAGCATAGAATACGGCGTAGAGGTCGCACCCGAATTGTTCTATAAAGTTCTGGGCGACGAATGCGGCTGTGAAATTAAGGGAGATTTCCATCTTATCAGCCTTATGCGGGATTTAGTAGAAGCAAAGCGGGAATACGACCGTGTTGCTGAAGCCCTCAAATGCGCCGAGGCTACCGGATACGGAGTAGTGGCGCCTTCTATGGATGAAATGGTCCTGGAAGAACCCGAAATGGTCAAGCAGGGTTCGCGTTTCGGCGTTAAGCTTAAGGCCAGCGCGCCCTCGCTGCATATTATCAAAGTAGACGTAAAGACAGAAGTCAATCCCATTGTCGGCAGCGAAAAGCAGAGCGAGGAAATGGTTAAATACCTGCTTGCAGAATTTGAAAACGATACCGCACGCATTTGGGACAGCAACCTGTTTGGAAAAAGCCTTCATGAATTGGTACAGGAAGGGCTTTCAGGGAAATTGCTCCGAATGCCCGAAGGCGCGCAGAGAAAAATGCAAATGGCTCTGCAGCGCATTATAAACGAAGGCAGCGGAGGACTTATCTGCATACTTCTTTAATTTTCCGAGGGGGGTGCGCCGCGTTTGGCCAGGAATGGCCGGACGCGGCGCTTTGGCATATCAAAATACAAAACTGGCAATGCATTGTCTACAGCAAACGCACTGCCAGTTATAACATACTCCTTAATTTGTCCCAAACAGCTAAGGGGCTTTAATGCAAGCCGGTTACTTTTTATGGCACATACCGGCCGAGGGGCAATTCTCACAGCCGCAGCCGCATGAATGCTTGCCCTTTTTTCTGTCTCTGACCATTTTTACTATTATTAAAGCTACTACGCCGGCCAAAACTATTCCAATAAGGATTGTAGACCAATATTGCTTTAAAAATTCCAGCATGCCTTTAAAACCTCCCTTTTATTTAATCTTTACCTTGGTTTTGAGGGTGGTGCTTTCCCTGTAGGGCCTGAAAAGCATATACAGTATGAAGCCCAGTACTATAAGCGCCGCTATAAGGCCTATTACACTGACGTTTCCGGTAAAGATGGAGCCAATCTGATATACTATCAAAGATACCGCATAGGCAAACACGCACTGATAGCCTATAGCAAAGAGCGTCCATTTGCCGTTGTTCATCTCGCGCTTGATAGCTCCCATAGCCGCAAAGCAGGGTGCGCAGAGCAAATTGAAGATGAGGAATGAATACGCCGAAAGGGGAGTAAACAACTCGCGCATATTCGCCCATATCTGCCAGCCGCTCTCGGCAACCTCTTCAAAGCCGCCCAGCAGCACGCCGAAGGTGCTTACGACATTCTCCTTGGCGATAAGTCCGGTAACCGTGGCCACAGCCGACTGCCAGTTGCCCCAGCCCAGAGGCACAAACAGCCACTGGATACCTCTGCCTATTGCAGCAAGCACAGAGTTATTTAAATCAGATACCATGCAGAAGGTGCCGTTTTCCACGCCAAATGCCTGCAGGAACCAGAGCACAATCGCTGAAAGGAGGATAACCGTTCCGGCTTTCTTAATAAAGGACCAGCCGCGTTCCCACATGGAGCGGAGAATGCTGCCTACCGTGGGCCAGTGATATGCAGGAAGCTCCATAACAAAAGGCGCCGGATCGCCTGCAAACATCCTGGTCTTTTTAAGCATTATACCCGATATTATTATTGCCGCTATGCCTATAAAATATGCGCTGGGCGCGACCCACCAAGCCCCGCCGAACAGCGCGCCCGCTATTAAAGCTATAATGGGCAGCTTAGCGCCGCAGGGGATAAAGGTTGTAGTCATTATAGTCATTCTGCGGTCCCTGTCATTTTCTATAGTACGCGAAGCCATTATACCGGGAATACCGCAGCCCGTACCTATAAGCATGGGTATGAAGGATTTGCCCGAAAGGCCGAATTTCCGGAATATACGGTCCATAACAAAGGCTACCCTGGCCATATAGCCGCAGCCTTCAAGGAAAGCAAGGAATATAAAGAGCACGAACATCTGAGGTACGAAGCCCAATACAGCGCCCACACCCCCTACTATACCGTCCAGGATCAGCCCTGAGAGCCAGTCGGCGCAATTAATGGCCTCCAGACCATTTCCAATGAGCACTGGAATGCCGGGCACCCAAACGCCGTAATTGGCCGGGTCGGGCTCTTCTATTTCGAGTGCGGCCATATAATCCTCATAGGTCACTCCGAAAGACTCGGTAACTTCCCCGTTTTCCTCGTCCAGTATTTCAGCCGTAGCTGTTAAATGGGTCGCTGTTGCCGGGTCAAGTCCCGCTTCTTCGGCAGCCGCTTCAAAAGCTTCGATAGTCGCGCCGGGAATGACATATTCTTCGCTCGCCTCGTTATATTCGGCGCTGCCTATCCCCAGAAGGTGCCAGCCCTCACCGAAGAGACCGTCATTAGTCCAGTCCGTTACCCAGGTGCCGACCGTTGTTACCGATATGTAATAGACTATAAACATGACGACCGCAAAAATGGGAAGGGCCAGCCAGCGGTTTGTCACAACTTTGTCTATTTTATCCGAAGTGGACAATTTATCCTTGTTCTTTTTCTTATAGCAGCTTTTTATAATAGAAGCTATATAAACATAGCGCTCATTTGTTATAATGCTTTCAGCATCATCATCCAATTCTTCTTCCGCCGCTTTTATATCAGCCTCTATATGAGCAAGCACGTCGGGATTCAGCTTAAGCTGCTCCAGCACTTTTTCATCACGCTCAAATATTTTTATAGCATACCATCTCTGCTGTTCGGCAGGAAGATTGTGTACAACAGCTTCCTCAATATGCGCTATGGCATGTTCAACAGCGCCGTTAAAACTGTGCTGAGGAACAGTTTTAGTTCCGCGCGCGGCCTTTACTGCAGCTTCTGCCGCCTCGACTACGCCCGTACCCTTAAGCGCGGAAATCTCCACAACTTTACAGCCCAGCTGTCTTGACAGTTCTTCAATATTAATTGAATCCCCGTTTTTCTTTACCACGTCCATCATATTGACAGCCACAACTACAGGAATGCCCAATTCAGTAAGCTGGGTAGTCAAATAGAGATTGCGCTCTAAATTGGTACCGTCCACTATGTTAAGTATGGCATCGGGACGCTCGTTTATAAGATAATTTCTGGCAACCACCTCTTCCAGAGTATAGGGAGAAAGAGAATATATTCCCGGAAGGTCCATAATAACAACATCGTTATGCTTTTTTAATTTTCCCTCTTTTTTCTCCACCGTAACGCCCGGCCAGTTGCCAACAAATTGATTCGCTCCGGTCAGCGCGTTAAACAATGTAGTTTTACCGCTGTTCGGATTGCCGGCTAGAGCAATTTTGATATCCATTTTCCTGCTTCCTTTCCTTTTAATTAGTTTTCCCTAACCAATGAGCCGAAATAAAGGCTACTCCACCTCTATTAATTGGGCGTCATCCTTCCTGATAGACAGTTCATAGCCTCGTACAGTAACTTCAATCGGGTCGCCCAGCGGAGCCACTTTGCGCACATACACCTGAGTCCCCTTTGTCAGCCCCATATCCATAATTCTGCGCTTGACCGCGCCTTCGCCGTGAAGCTTGACTACCGTTGCTGATTCGCCGATCTTAACCTGCTTCAGCGTCCTCATGCCCTTCCCTCCTTAAAATAATATTAAACCATTATTTTGCCGGCCATTTCCCGGCTGATGGCGATTCGGGAATCCTTTATATTTACAATGAGATTCCCGCCAATGGTTGAAATGATGGTAACGCCGGCGCCCGGTACAAAGCCAAGGTCCTCAAGGTGCGCACGAACTTCCGGATTTCCCCCAACCTTTTTGATCATATTTTCTTCTCCTACCGTCGCCAATGTCAGCGGCATCATTTCACTCCCCGCCTTTCGTGTTTTTTAGAACAGCGCAAACCAACATAAGTTAGCGTTTTCTAACCGAACTATATGTTAGCACTGCCTAACTATTTTGTCAACGAATTTTTATAAATAATTCACAAATATTTGACGGATTTTAATTGGCATTTCTGCTTTTCCAAAATGATAAAGACGGCTTTTCCGCCATCCTATAATATATTAGCTTGTTTTTATATCATGCGCTGCGGCTCCAGGGCGGGCGGG
>ERZ827524.2853-NODE-2853-length-11192-cov-12.682769_pt1 | contig 11192 bp, 10 predicted proteins | sample MGYA00519702_ERZ827524 | MGnify/ENA primary metagenome ERZ827524 (study PRJEB31778, sample SAMEA3449341) | human gut metagenome | biome: human gut; feature: human-associated habitat; material: faeces | place: United Kingdom | collected 2010/2012 ...
GACTCCGTGTGTCTGGTTCTGGGGGACAATATCTTCCACGGCTCGGGCTTCACGGGTCTTCTTCGCGAGGCAGTCCGCACAGCCGAGGAGGATGGCAAGGCCACGGTCTTCGGCTACTGGGTCGACGATCCCCAGCGTTACGGCGTGGCGGAGTTCGATGCGGCGGGCAACTGCCTGTCGATTGAGGAGAAACCGGAACACCCGAAGTCGAACTACGCGGTCGTGGGCCTGTACTTCTATCCGAACAAGGTCGTGGATGTGGCCAAGGGTATCCGGCCCTCGGCGCGCGGGGAGCTTGAGATCACGAGCGTCAACCAGTCGTTCCTGCAAAGCGGCGAGCTGAAGGTGCAGACGCTCCAGCGCGGCTTCGCGTGGCTGGACACGGGCACGCACGACTCGCTGGCCGAAGCCTCGATCTTCGTGGAGGTCATCGAGAAACGCCAGGGTCTTAAGATCGCCTGCCTGGAGGGCATCGCCTACCATAACGGCTGGATCACGGCCGCGAAGCTCCGTGAGCTTGCGCAGCCGATGCTCAGGAACCAGTACGGGCAGTACCTGTTGAAACTCACCGACGAAACCCGACACTGATACCATGAAAGTCATCCCTACCGAAATAGAAGGTGTCGTCCTCCTCGAACCCGATGTCTTCGGAGACGAGCGGGGCTATTTTTTCGAGAGCTATTCTGAGCAGTCCTTCGACAGGCTCGTACGCCCCGTGCGGTTCGTGCAGGACAACGAGTCGATGTCGAAGTACGGCGTTCTTCGCGGTCTTCACTTCCAGCGGGGAGCGCATGCACAGTCGAAGCTGGTGCGCGTTGTCCGGGGCCGCGTGCTGGACGTCGCTGTGGACATCCGCCGGGGCTCGCCCACGTTCGGGCGACACGTCTCTGTGGAGCTCTCGGGGGACAACAAACGGCAGTTCTTCGTGCCGCGGGGCTTTGCGCACGGCTTCTCGGTGCTGAGCGACGAGGCTGTATTCCAATACAAGTGCGACAACCTCTATGCCCCCGAATCGGAGGGCGCCATCGCGTGGGACGACCCCACGCTGGGCATCGACTGGCACCTGGCGCCGGGGGATGTCGTCCTCTCGCCCAAGGACAGCGGCCACCCGCGGCTGGAGGAGGCCGCGGAACTGTTCGACTACAATACGGACTACTATGCTTAATATACTGATTACGGGCGCCCGGGGGCAGCTGGGGAGCTCCTTGCGGCAGCTTGGGAGCGTATCGCCCAACAACTACCTGGCCACCGACGTCGCGGAGCTGGACATCACCGACGCCGGGGCGGTGCTTCAAACGGTCAAGGAACAGCGTATCGACGTGATCGTCAACTGCGCGGCCTACACGAACGTGGAGCGTGCCGAGGAGGACGAGGCAAGGGCCGACCTGCTCAACCACAAGGCCGCGGCATACCTCGCAGCTGCGGCCAAAGAAACGGGTGCGACGCTGATCCACGTCTCGACGGACTACGTCTTCGACGGCACGGCCCATACGCCCTACAGGGAGGATACGGCGACCTCGCCGCTGGGGGCCTACGGGCGTACGAAGCTGGCGGGCGAAGAGGCCGTGAAGGCCTCGGGATGCCGTTACCTGATCCTGCGCACGGCGTGGCTCTATTCGGAGTACGGGAACAACTTTCTGAAGACGATGCTGCGTCTGACCTCGGAGCGCGAGACGCTGCGCGTGGTCTTCGACCAGGTGGGCACTCCGACCTACGCCGGAGACCTGGCGCTTGCGATCTTCTCCCTGATCGAGACGGGGCGCTACGCGGGCAATGAGGGGGTGTACCACTTCACCGACGAGGGCGTGTGCTCGTGGTACGACTTCGCGGTGGAGATCGCCGCGGCCGCGGGTCACGGCACGTGCCGCATCATCCCCTGCCACACGTCGGAATACCCCACGAAGGCCCAGCGCCCGGCCTACTCGGTGCTGGACAAGACCAAATTCAAAGAGACATTCCAAATGGACATCCCCCACTGGAGGGAGGCTTTGATCTACTGCATGAAACGACTCACAGAAAATAACCCATGAAACGCACTATCCTGATTACGGGCGGAGCGGGCTTTATCGGCTCGCACGTAGTACGCCTGTTCGTGACGAAATACCCGGATTACCGGATCGTGAACCTGGACAAACTGACCTATGCGGGGAACCTTGCCAACCTGCGGGACATCGAGGATTCCCCGAACTACGTATTCGAGAAGGGGGACATCTGCGACCTGGATATGCTGCGGGCGCTGTTCGGTCAGTATGACATCGACGGGGTCATCCACCTCGCGGCCGAAAGCCATGTCGACCGCTCGATCAGGGATCCGTTCACCTTCGCGCGTACGAACGTCCTGGGCACGCTCTCGCTGCTCGAGGCGGCACGGGAATACTGGAACGGAGAGTGGGAGGGCAAATTGTTCTACCACATCTCCACCGACGAGGTGTACGGGGCGCTGGAGCTGACCCGTCCCGAGGGAGATGCTGCGGGCGGGGAGAGCGGCGGCGGGCCCTTCGGCGAGGAGTTCTTCACCGAAGAGACGAAGTACGCCCCGCACAGCCCCTACTCGGCCTCGAAAGCCTCGTCCGACCACTTCGTGCGGGCTTACCACGACACGTACGGGATGCCGACGCTGGTGACCAACTGCTCGAACAACTACGGGCCCTACCAGTTCCCGGAGAAGTTGATCCCGCTTTTCATCAACAACATCCGCCACCGAAGGCCGCTGCCCGTGTACGGCCGCGGGCAGAACGTGCGCGACTGGCTGTACGTCGAGGATCATGCACGGGCCATCGACGTGATCTTCCACAGGGGCAAGGTCGCCGATACGTACAACATCGGGGGCTTCAACGAATGGAAGAACATCGACCTGATACGGGTGATCGTACGGACGGTGGACAGGCTGCTGGGCAACCCCGAGGGGACATCGGAGAAACTGATTACGTACGTCACAGACCGCGCGGGGCACGATCTGAGGTACGCCATCGACTCGCGCAAACTCAAGCGCGAACTGGGCTGGGAGCCCAGCCTGCAGTTCGAGGAAGGAATCGAAAAAACTGTCCGCTGGTACCTCCAAAACCAATCGTGGATGGACGACATAACCTCAGGCGAGTACCAGCAATACTATCAGAGCATGTATAAGGACAGGTAAAAGTGGCTTTTACGGATGTAACGTTCGGCCCGAAATGCAGGAAATCTCCCCAAATAATAAACGAATAGCCAAGAATACGCTTCTGCTCTACTTCCGGATGCTTTTCACCATGGCGGTAAGTCTCTACACTAGCCGAGTGGTATTGAATATTCTGGGAGTCGAAGATTTCGGCATCTACAATGTCGTGGGCGGAATAGTTGCTATGTTCGGATTTATTAACGGCTCCATGGCATCGGCGACACAACGATACCTGACATTCGAATTAGGCCAAGACAACAGAAATCAATTAGCAAAAGTTTTCGCCACCAGTCTTTCAATACATGCCATTATATCTTTTTTCATTGTATTATTAGCAGAAACGATCGGACTTTGGTTTTTATGGAATAAAATGCAAATACCGGCCGACCGCATGAATGCCGCATTCTGGGTATTCCAGTGCTCGGTAGCGGCATCGGTTATTATGATTATGAGTGTACCCTATAATGCGGCTATCATCGCCCATGAAAAAATGAGTGCATTCGCCTATATTTCAATCATAGAGGTCTCTTTGAAATTACTGATCGTTTATTTTCTTCAATATTTTCATGTCGATAAGCTGATATTGTATGCCGTATTAATCGTTATTGTCCAGTTCATTATCCGTCTATGTTACAGTTGGTATTGCAACAGGCATTTCAAAGAGACAAAATATCGTTGGATATGGGATAAAACGCTGTTCTGCGAAATGACAGGATTTGCCGGTTGGAATCTTTTCGGCAACCTCGCAGCTATCACATTTACACAAGGACTCAATCTTCTGTTAAATATGTTTTTCGGTCCGGTTGTCAATGCGGCCAGAGGTATCGCCGTGCAGGCCCAAACCGCCATCGGTCAATTCTGCAGCAACTTCCAAACAGCCCTCAACCCACAAATAACCAAATCATATGCAACCGGAGACCGGGAATATATGCACAGCCTGATTTTCCGGAGTGCCAAATTTTCATTTTTTCTCCTGCTGTTCCTGTCATTGCCGATCCTCATTGAAACCAAGGCGATATTGACGCTCTGGCTGAAAATCGTCCCTGACCACACAGTCGTATTCCTAAGAATCATGCTATGCACAACATGGGTGTATGCGATCTCCAATCCGTTGATTACAGCAGCTTCGGCCACAGGTAAGATCAAACTCTACCAAAGTGTCGTCGGAGGTTTATTATTACTGATCCTGCCGATCTCTTATCTTTGTTTACGGTTGGGACTTCCCGCATACAGTGTCTTTATCGTGCATCTAGGCATGGAGATCACAGCGCAATTCGCCCGGCTGTGGATGCTGCGGCGAATGATTCGGTTGTCGTTGCGGGAATATTTCACCAAAGTGATCTGGCGTATATCCAAAGTTACGATAATTGCGCTTGCAGCGCCTCTGGCCGTTGCATACTGGCTGCCGGGAGAAGGAATATGGAACCTTCTGACGATCTGCCTGATTTGCGCCATATCGACAAGTATGTCCGTTTACTGGTTCGGACTTACATCCGGAGAGAAAATATATATATCCTCGAGAGTCTCATCTATCGTATCAAAATTCAGAAAATGATTTCCATTACTTCAAAGGAAATGTGCTGCGGCTGTGCAGCATGCGAACAGCGGTGTCCCAAGTCCTGTATTGTGATGCACGAAGATGAGGAAGGGTTTCTTTATCCGCAAACAGACATGTCAAAATGTATAGATTGCGGCTTGTGCGAAAAAGTCTGTCCGGTACTCAATCAGGGCGAAAAGAGAAAGCCGCTCTATGTATATGCCGCAAAAAATAAAAATCCTCAAATTCAGCTATACAGCTCTTCAGGAGGTGTTTTTACCCATATTGCAGAACAGATTATTCAGAATAACGGTGTGGTTTTCGGAGCTCGTTTCGACGAGAATTGGGCTGTTAAACACGACTACACCGAAACACTCGAGGGACTCGCAGCCATGCGAGGCAGTAAATATGTACAAAGCCGAATAGGCAGTACTTACCAGCAGGCAAAAGATTTTTTGGAAGCCGGACGTTTAGTGCTCTTTTCGGGCACTCCCTGTCAAATAAGAGGTTTAAAGCTTTTTTTGGCAAAAGAATATGAAAATCTATTGACCGTAGATTTAGTTTGCCACGGAGTTCCCAGCCCCGAAATCTGGCGACAATATTTACATGAAATAATAGCGACGGGGGGGGGCCGACATACAAATTCCGAGTTGCGGATCACATCCCAAATTACGGGTATCAATTTCAGGGACAAGACGACCGGATGGCAAAGCTACAGTTTGCGGTTCACACTCCGCAGAGAGACCGGGTTCGGTCTTCCGGAGACGGCAGACATATCCAGAATACACTATAAGGATCCATTCTCTTACTGCTTCCTGGCGCATGTGATGGAAAGATATTCATGCTACGCCTGTCCGGCAAAAGAACTGAAAAGCGGCAGTGACATCACCCTCGGCGATTTTTGGGGATTTCGCGGCACCAAAGACTTTCCGGATGACAACAACGGTATAAGTCTGTTGCTGATTAATACTGATCAAGGCAGCAAATATATTACCGGCACATTACGTTCGGAGCAATCCTATGAAAAAGTCATCAAACAAAATCCGATGATCACCGCCAGTCTTATCAAGGATCCGAGAAGAGATACTTTTTATAAGGCGGTTGCAAAGTCTTCGCTGCACCGGCAGAGCAAAAAACTGAGGCTAATAAACAAAATCAAAAGATATGCGAATCGGCTTGCTGACATTACCCTTGGAAACGGGATACGGTAGCATATTGCAGGCATATGCGCTGAAAACGGTACTGACGCGGCAAGGGCACGAAGTCATACTCATTCGCCGTCTCGTTAAAAAAAAGCGGTTCGACGGCTGGAACATCTTGAAACGAAGCGTCAAGAAATACATATTCAGGAAACCAGCCTGTGTTTTCTACGATAAGAAAGTCTACGACGAATACCTCGTAATTACCCAGCACACGCAACCATTCATCGACAAATGGCTGCAACCCTTTTCACCGGTCTATTATAACAGCAGAGCATACGAGGACATCCGCGATTTAAAATGCGACGCCTACATCGTAGGTTCCGATCAGGTATGGCGCAAAGGGTGTATGGAGGAGATCAAAGATTATTACTTCTCCCCGATCGACGGCCGTACAGCGAAACTAATTGCTTACGCGGCGTCATTCGGTATCGACGAATGGACATATTCGAAGAAAGAGACCCGATTCTGCACCCGGAAGCTAAAGGAGTTCACCGCAGTCAGCGTACGGGAAGATTCCGGTGTGGAATTATGCAAAAGGCATCTCAACCATACCGCTGAACATGTTTTAGATCCGACAATACTTCTGTCACCTGCGGACTATCGAAAACTCATCGGCGAAGAAGGAGCCGAAAAGTACACAAACAAAATAACGGCTTTCATATTAGACCGTTCCGAGGACAAACTGGCGGCACTGGAAAAAGTTTCGAAGGTCTTAGCCATGGACTACAACTTTGCAGCGACAGAAACCGAAGACAGACTGGCCCCTCTCGAAAAAAGAATAGCGCCATCCGTAGCGGACTGGCTGAAGGCGATGTATTATGCCGATTTTATTTTCACGGACTCCTTTCACGGCTGCGTTTTCTCCATTCTGTTCAACAAACCGTTCGTATTATATGTCAACAGAAACAGAGGCGTCGCACGATTCGATTCGCTGTTGAAGCTGTTCAAAATAGAGAACAGAACCCTATCCGATTCAAACGAGTTGGAGAGTTGCCGCATAAGACAATCCATAGACTGGAAGCCTATAAATGCGAAACTGGAAGAAATGCGTTCGAAATCCATGCGTTTCCTCGAAAATGCGCTTACCGCAAAAGACGAACAATAAAATCCGACTGATGAATATAACCTTCCTGCTACGTTTGTGGCCCGTATACGGCGGCGGAGAAACCGTAACGATCTGCCTTGCCAACGAAATGATAAAACGAGGGTGGAATGTATCTGTTCTCTATTTCAAAAATAACACACGCCCCGACTTGCCTTTCATCGATCCCGCCGTAAAGGCCGTTCAAATACCCGATATCCGCTGCGACGAGTTTACGACTCGCTTTCCCGATGCCGACAAAGTAACCAGCTATCTGAAAGAATATATTCAGGAAAACGACATCCATTATCTTATCAATCAATGGTGGCCGGTCGAATATATCTGTGGAATAAGGGGACGGTATAAGACAAAAATCGTCACATGTCTCCATCAGGCGCTTTATACCCCAATGATCGAGGGAACGGGGATAAACGGATTTCTGAAAAAAAGATGCACTTCGCTGTATAAATTCTGGAAAAAGAGACATAGTTGCAGGCAGGTGACAAGATTCCTTCCGCATACGGATAAATATATTTTCCTGTCTCCGGCCTTTCAACATCAGTACGAGCAATTTGCCAACCATAAAAATACGAATCGACAATTGGGTGCCATCCCCAATCCGCTGGTTTACCCGAACGAAATACGGCCGGAAGATTTGCAGTCGAAAGAGAAGACCGTTCTTCTCGTAGGCCGGATGGTGGAAATCCAGAAACGCATAACGCGGGCGATCAAAATATGGAGCGCCATCGAAAACGATCCCCGCTTGGACGAGTGGAATTTCCGAATTGTCGGTGAAGGACCGGATTTGGCCATGTATAAACAACTGGCGCAGACATTAGGATTAAAGAGAATTTCGTTCGAAGGCTTCCGAAATCCGCAGCCCTATTACAAGCAGGCCGCCATTTTCATGATGACCTCCGCCTTCGAAGGGTTTCCTATGACATTGGTCGAAGCACAACAATGCGGTGTCGTTCCGGTTGTAATGGATTCCTACCTGTCGCTGCACGACATCGTCGAAACCGGATACAACGGCATCATCGTTTCCAATGAAGACCTTACGGGTTATGTAAACAAAATAAAAGAGCTGATGACAGACACCTCCCTTCGGGAAAAACTGGCAATGAACGGCCTGCACTCCTGCCGCAGGTTCTGCGTAGAAGAGATTGTCAACAATTGGGAAGAACTGTTCAACGACCTAAGTGCAAACCGCCGATGATTTCGAATGCCAACAAACTTATAATCTGGATATTGCTTTTTTCATGCTGCTGGGGATTACTCACTCCTCAGTTTGTTTTGCTTCCGGTGATTCTGGCGCTGTTCTATATGATGAAAACCATTCTGGAAAGACAATCCGGAATGTTTAAGAAACACCTGATCGCATACTTCATCTTTTTCATAATCAGCGGATTCTCAAGCTTATATTACGAGCAGCAAAGCCTATTCAAAACATTCAGCTCGATTGCCTGCCTGCAATTTTTCACAATTCTGTCTTATTTTGTTTTCCTATCCGGCAAATACTCTATAAAAGACATAGAAAAGGCAATGGTGATCGCCTACGTTATTTTCTTATGTTGTTTTACAATCCAACTGATATCTCCCGATGAAATATTCAATCTGGCAACGGACTATATGGATATCGGACGATTTACCATGTACGGACAACTGATCGCCTATATCTGTCTATTCTATTTTTACGGGAAATATTTATTTTCAGGCAAGACCAAATACCTGCTATACATACTGCCTGCGTTCTTCGTCCTTTTTATAGCAGGATTCAGAACCCAGATAGCTGCCATATTATTGGCATTGGGCCTGTTTACCTACTCGGTAAAGAAAATCGCGAGTATAAAATATATGCTTCTGTTCCTTATTGTCATAGGTGTTCTCTACCAAACTTCGGTCGTTCAGAACTCCATAAACAACATGATGAAACGGCAGGAAGCTGGTGACACATTTGCCAACGAAGATTATATACGGGTCATCCAATTCAACTATTTTACCAAAGAGCATTTCAAATCCCCCGTCGAATATATATTGGGAAGCGGAATTCCCAACCCCAGAACAAAATACGGTCAGCCGTTCTATACTGTCGATCCTACATTAGGTCCCTATAACGGATGGCAGGACTGGGGTATCGTCGGACTGAGCTGGATGATCGGAATTCCAGCCGTATTGGCCCTTCTCTTCCCCGTCTTTCGAATCATCAGAAGAAAATGCGACGACAAAATTCTCTTTTTGAAATTCTTCTATATTTTTCTGCTGCTGTCAAGTTTCACTACCATAGAATTCTACAGAGTCGGTTCCTTCTTTTTCCACGGGTTGTTATTTTATCTGTACGAACTATACCATAGACACTCTAAACATGATAACATCGGACACACTCAAAAGGTATTGGGTCAAACTCGCCGTGTTGTTAATAGCTGACGGAGAGAAAAAAGCACAATGGCTGAAAAAGCACCGCATATTCCATCATATCGGAGAAAACTGCAGCTTCAAAACGAATATTCTTCCGGCGGAACCGTTTCTTGTCTGCCTGCACGATAACGTACGCATCGCCGCCGGCTGCAGACTAATCACCCACAGCATGACATGCAGCGTATTCAACAGAGCCACCGGCTCCAATCGCTTTTATTGTCAATACGGCAAAATAGAAATCCATAGTAATGTTTTCGTGGGGGGGGGTAGTACCATCATGTACGGTGTGACCATCGGTGAAAATTCGATCGTCGCGGCCGGCTCCGTCGTTACAAAGGACGTACCCGCCGGCAGTGTGGTGGGAGGCGTCCCGGCTAAGATCATAGGCACATTCGAAGAATCCATGAAAAAAGCGGAATCATTCAGCAGCAATTTCAGAGGCAAAACTACGGATTATTCCGTTGCTGCTCTTTTGAAAATAAAACCCGTTCAGTTCGATATCGACAAACAATGAAAACAATTTGCTATATAATCCCCTATTTCGGAAAATTACCGAAAAATTTTGCACTTTATCTATTAGGCTGTGCACAAAATCCGACTATAGATTGGAAAATACTGACCGACGACAGAACGCCTTATGAATTTCCAACGAACGTACACGTCAAATACTGTAACTACGAAGAGGTCAAACAACGGATAAAGGCTTGGTTCGATTTTGAAACCGTGATTGACAGGCCGTGGCGATTATCGCTTTTCAAGCCGGCATATGGAGAAATCTTCGCAGAAGAACTTTCCGGATATGATTTCTGGGGACATTGCGACATTGATCTGATGTGGGGAAATATACGGACATTTTATTCGGAAAACAACCTGAATAAATATGAGCGGCTCGGCTTTTTGGGGCATTCCACACTGTATAAGAACACGCCGGAAGTAAACGCCCGTTACAAGCGGATCGTCCCCGGAGAAATCAATTACAAAGACGTATTCAGCGGCAGAAGCAGCTATAGCTTCGATGAAAACGGGATGGATGCGATTTACCGGTATCTGAACATTCCGTATTTCGACGAAGTAGTCTTCGCAGATCTGGAAAAATATGAACCGGGATTCGTTCTAGGCCATTTCCCCGCTTCGGAAAAGGATAAAAACAAATATCAAATATTCACATGGGAAAACGGCAGGTTATATAGAAACTATCTGCAAAAAGACGGAATTCACCGCGATGAATTTCTGTATATCCATTTTTTCTGCCGTCCCATGAAATACGTCGCCGACCGTTTGTCCGCAAACACGACATATTACATGTATCCCGATGTCATGACAGACAAGCCGATCGGAGTAAGTGCGGAAAGTTTGAAAAAATACGGCACCCGCAACAGCATCGCCTTCTTAGCAAACAGCATATGGGCAAATCGACACAAAATAACATGGCAGCGAATCCGGAACAATTTCCGCACCTTTTTGAATTATAAACGTCACAGCAACGAATAACAGCACGGAAGCGCACATCCATCAAATGAAGCGAATCCTATTTATCGCCACAGAGTCTGCACCGGGGATGATTCCATACACATCCTCTGTCATAAATGCATTATCGAAAAGCAATGAATTCGAGATATACGCAGTGGTTGTCAATTCCGGAAAACGATCTTACCGCAACTACCTGAAGGGAATCGAGCATATCGAATATATAGAATATCCCCGCTCCAAACTTCTCAAGTTAATATACAAAATATATCCGGCAAGAATCATACACACGATAAAAAGAACTGCGAAAACACACAAAATAGATGCAATTCATCT
>ERZ827524.2864-NODE-2864-length-11118-cov-9.093284_pt1 | contig 11118 bp, 9 predicted proteins | sample MGYA00519702_ERZ827524 | MGnify/ENA primary metagenome ERZ827524 (study PRJEB31778, sample SAMEA3449341) | human gut metagenome | biome: human gut; feature: human-associated habitat; material: faeces | place: United Kingdom | collected 2010/2012 ...
ATTTCGAATCAGCGTACATCATTACCTGATCTTTTGTAAGACCGTTTTCAAAGCCTGTTCGAATTTGACACATCTGGTTCCAGTTGAATTTCGGATCCGCATAAATAGCAATCCGTTCCGGCGTAAGGTTATTTTCAAACCCCAATAGAATCTGATTAAGCTGCTCTTCGTCAAACTCCTGCTGCCAGTTATCCTTACTGAAATCTACCATATCTGTATCCTCCTGCTTTTTTATTTTATAGATGTGCAGATTTTTACGAATAAAAAATACCGCCGCAAGTCCGCGGCGGTATTTGTATTACTTTATGATGTCATCCTTTGCTGTAACGGATGCGAGTTTCTTGCCTGCTTCAAGTGCATTTAATCTGTCGTTTATCGAAAGAGTTTTTCCCTCTGACGACTGAGTTTTTTGTTCCAAGGAGCGTTTTTCTTCTAAACTTAACCGAATTTTCCACATTTGGTCCCAGTCAAATTTTACCCAGTCAAATTTTGGATCCGCATAACCCGCTACCTGCTCCATTGTAAGACCGTGCTCAAACCCCACCCGGATCTGTTCCATCTGTTTACTGTCAAACTTTGAATTAGCGTAAACAGCTACTTGCTCCATTGTAAGACCGTTTTTAAAGCCCATCTGGATCTGTTCCATCTGTTTACTGTCAAACTTTGAATTAGCGTAAACCGCTACCTGCTCCATTGTAAAACCGTTTTTAAAGCCTGCCCGGATCTTTTCCATCTGATTGCTGTCAAATTTTGAATCAGCGTAAACCGCTACCTGTTCCATTGTAAGACCTGTCCGAGAGCCTAACCGAATCTGCTGCATCTGGTTCCATTCAAATTTTGAATCAGCGTAAACCGCTACCTGTTCCATTGTTAGACCGTCCTCGAAGCTAACCCGGATCTCATGCATCTGATCATGATTAAATTTCGAATCGGCGTACATCATTACCTGATCTTTTGTAAGATCTTTTTCTAGTCCTAACCGGATCTGTTTCATCTGGTTCCAGTTGAATTTCGGATCGGCATATAAAAAAATCTGCTCCGGCGTAAGGTTATCTTCAAACCCCCATAGAATCTGATGAAGCTGCTCTTCGTCAAACTCCTGCTGCCAATCACTTTTGCTAAAATCTACCATTTGTATCCCTCCTGTTTTTTTATTTTATAGATGTGCAGATTTTTACGAATAAAAAATTACCGCCGCAAGTCCGCGGCGGTTTTTGTATTACGCAAAATAGTTTTACAACGTAATTATCTTTTTACGCTGCCTCATTCAGCAGTCTCAATCCTTCATGCAGTATGTTGATGGCTGCATTTTGATCCCTGCTCATAAGACCGCAGCCGCACTTTAACGCAAATCCGAACAACGGTGTCCAAAAGGTCACCGTTATCTGAATTGTCTATTTATTTTTGAATATCTTCTGGTTTTTTAGGGAAACACTGCATATGATCAGTATGGCTGGCTGTGAGCTGATCTAACTTTTCGTTAATAGACATTTTTTTTGGTGGAATATCTTTTGTAAGAAAATCAAGTGCTGTTTCGATATCTTTATGTTTATCCACAGCAAGTAAAAATCCATTAACGTTTAGATAAATAACACCTGACGGATCCTTGAACGGTGTGCCTCTGTATAATACATAAGCACCTTGTCTTTCCCCGTAGTATTGATCTGCAATTTCTTTGAACTTTTCATTTAACAAATGCTTCATTTGAAGATGAAAAGGCTCCGTAGTATGCTTAAATTCAAAAGCAAAATAGACGTTCTTTTTTTTGTCATAAACTAGCATATCGTACTCACCGCTTGCACCATTTTTTATTGAAAAGCTTGGCTTTTCAATCATATATCTGTCTTTAGAAAGATAGGATGCTGTATCAAATAATATGATCTGCTCCATCATATCTCCCATGATTTTTTCATTAAGCTTTTGAATCATGACTTCTTTAACATTTGCTGGTACATTATTATAAAACGGTTCTGTAAATATAAAATTGGCAGCTTCTTTCAAATGATAATATTTGATTGCCGGTTGGACAATATAAAAATCATGAGAAGTTCCTAAATTCTGCCAGCCTATGTTTTTATCATACACAAATTTAACATTTTTATTTGCAGATAAAATATCCATCTGAATCAGATAATTTTGTAATTCTTTTATCATTTCAGGTGTAATAGTTGTTTTTACTTCTTTAGATGCGTTGATCTTTTCTGCAAATTGTCTTGTTATCTCTTTATCTTCAAGTGTAAGCTTGTGTATCACAGCTTCGTCAACCATTTCACTTATTTTGGAAACTGGATAGTTTACACTTGATTTTTTCAGTGGATTTTGTGCTTCTTTTACGCTGAATTTTCCACTGTACAATTCTACCATTTTTTCGATAATAGTTCTCATCTCATCTTTAGACAACTTTACGGATAAATGATCATTCATATCTTTTTGGATACTTGAAGTAATATTATCCGACACGGCACTGTCTAAATACTTGCAGGCATCTTCATAACTTTTAATTGTTGCTGCATTTTCCCCTGCCTTCATCAATCCGCCATACATGATGTAATCATCAATATCAGCGGTCCCAAGTACACGTCTGTGTTCGGCATAAGAAATGTGAGTTGTACTGACTTTTTTTATTCTGTCATACAACTCGTCATCTTCGGCAAAGACAAATCCCAATGAATCCGTTCCGGTAACGACAATTCGGACCCCTTCTCTTGCAAAAATATCCGGTAAAGCTGCTGATCGTTCAATAAATTCATCTGCTTTCGTAATCTCGTCAATAAAAATCACTTTTTTACCTGATTCTTTCAGGGAAACAATTTCTTTTTTCACGTCGTCGATAGAATCTCCGCTTTCAACTTCAAAAAAAGCACAAGGCATGGAACAATTCACTGCTGCTTGCTGCATTATCGTTGTTTTTCCGGTTCTTCTAAGCCCGTATAATACGAAAATTGTTCCGTCATAGCAGTCCCGCCCCTCGATAAACGCTTCTAATTCTTTTAAACAATCACGCGAATTAGCATAGTTTTCGAAATTTTCTTTGTTTTTGTAAATCATGCCACGTCCCTCCATTTCCTATATTCCGTTAACCCATTTATGAAACAACTGCTCCATTTCATCAAGATCTGTCGACATATCTGTCTGGGTATAATTATTAAACACATTTTTGGTGTTGCCTGTGCTTTTTGCTTCTAAATCAGATTCCGGTATACTGATCTGTGTAAGCGCTATGTCCTTCTTTTTCCATATATCCAGTGTTTCAAATACATCAGATATTTTTGGATTTTCCATATCTAGTATAACATTTTTGAACGCTTCTTTCACGTAGTCAAGATCAAATGTTTCTATTTTTGCTATATATTCCTGCTCTATAGGCGCCAATCTGGTTTTATTTAACTTGAAATAGTGATAATACATGGCGCGGATCAATTTATTTTTCTCATTTATTTCTATTGCCTGCTTTATGGATGTTATACCTTTTTGCTTCCAGTATAAAGCAGCCTGTTTTATATAAGCACCGGATTTTTTTCCGTCTTGTATGCAGATATCAATCAGATAAACTGCGGTTTCGTAATCAAAGTTATCTGCAAGGGTTTCTAAAGCGTCTTTTTCTTTTTTATCTATTGGCTCTCCATATATACCTTCATAATAAATCTTCAAATCTTCAAATATTCCAGTATATTCTTTTTCCACGGCGATATTTGGTTCTTCGGTTATTGCAATTTCATTTAATGCGTCATACTGCAGCTTTGGGATTGTGATTATGGTGTTATCGCCTTCTATTCTTGCCTGAAGGACATTTTTTGATGTCCAGTAACGGATTGCACGCTCTACATCCTTTTCGGTAAAATTAAGACGGTCAGCAATGTCTGAAATAGTCGTTGCCATACCGCGGAGCAAACACAGATATACCTTAACGTAGTCACCATCTGCATCTGTCATGCTTTCATCGAGAAACACATTTTGTATAATTGTAAATGTTTCGCACTCCGCGGTTAATGATAGCATCTTTTACTCCTCTTTTTTTCTTGTGATTTTTCGTGCGGCATCTTTTGTAAATCGAAAATCATACGTTGAAGCGAAAGCTTCGATTTTTTTATAATCAGAAACATCCACATTCACTCCGGTTCTATCCCAGTAGGCTTTCGAAAGTTTCTTTGATTCTTTGTACAATTCATCGTTCTTGCCCTTCCAGCGAATCTGCAGATAGGATGTATGTGGTACGGATACGATCCATCTTGTATGTTCTTTTTCGTATTCTCCTGTTTTTGCCTTCTCTAGTATATCATATTCTTTCATGGAAATGGTAAACCCATTTTCAAGAAGTATATGTCCAAGCTCCGCCATACGGTCTTTATAAGAACCACTTGTCTCATCCAAAAACTTCGTCCATGTATAGCAGTGCCAAGAAAGACCAGCGTTCTTTACGATTTTTATAAAGTCATCATTCTTTTCATATGAAAGATAAATCCTCTTATCGTCCTCACGTATATCACTATAGTCGATCTGAACACATCCGGGATACTTTACATTATCCGGCTTTATTTCCCTGTATTCGGATACAGGTTCTAAATTACCGCTTAAGAATTCTACCGGATAACATCCTCTATGGTTGATCCAGAACTCTGATTCTGTTTTTTCTTCGATTACCGGCAACATCCGTTCATCCTGCATAAACAACTTGACGCGGATAATATCCGCCCAGTCTTTTTGCTTTTGTGTGCCGGAAACAAGCTCCGGAAACCCAAGCTCCTTTGCCTTTTTGCCAAGTTCACGTTCTTCTTCTTTGATTTTTCGGCTTTTTTCTTCAGCCTTTGCAGTTGCACATTCCCTGCAATCGTGATTTTCAAAATACCATGGGATTTTTCTGCTTAATTCAGCTTTTGTTCCGGATAAGTGGACTCTTCCATTGTGCCCACAGCGAAATGTTCCATAACACCAACCCATATACTCATCTCCCTTATCTATTTATTATACATAATATATCACATTTTACGTATAATGTCAATTTTAGCGTTCTTTATTATTTTTGCTCTTTGATGATACCTTTGTCTGGCTGACTTTGGCTTCTAATTTTGGCAGATTGCCAATCAAAAACTCAATTTGTTCCGTTGAAAAATGCCCGTTTGCGATAACATCTAATTTTGCTAATGAAATACCGCTATCTGCGGCTTTTGCTAAAATTGCGGATTGTTCGGCTGGTAATCCATCATATCTGTCGATTGCTTTTTTATAGATATTGACGTCTCGTATCCCGCTTTCAAGGAGTTTTCTCATAACTTCCATTTTTGATGGTTGAAACTGTGCATGTGCATATTGTTGTACCTGTTCTTCGGTAAGTCTGTTTTTAAAACCAAATCGGATTTGAATCATTTGCTTGGAACTGAATTTTGGATCCGCATATATACGGATTTGATCATATGACAAACCATTTGCCCACCCTTCCCGTATTTGATGCATCTGATTGGCGCTAAATTTTGGATCTGCATACATGAGTATCTGATCTGATTTTAACTTCAACGAAAATCCATTCTTTATAGCTTCCATCTGGTATCCGTTAAAATCGGTCCGTGCATAAAAACAAACTTGATCTATTGTTAAACCGGTTTGAAATCCTTCCCGGATTTCGTACATCTGATGTGCGTCAAAATTTGTGTTAGCATAAACATTGATTTGATCTTCCGACAAGTTTTCTTTAAATCCACGACGAATTTCATTCATTTGATCCCATGTAAATTTGGCATCGGCATATCTTAATATCTGTTCCACAGATAATTTGTCATTTATTCCACGCCGGATCTGTTCCATTTGTTTATTGTTATATTTTGGATTTGCATACATTTCAACTTCGTTTTTGGAAAGACCTATCTCAAACCCCTTTCTGATTTCGAACATTTGCTGGTCATCAAATTCTGGTGTTGCATATACTTGTAGCTGTTGTAATGTTAATTCGCTTATAAGTCCTTTATTTATTTCCTGCATTTGCAAATTATTGAATTGTTCGTTTAGTAACAGCTGAATTTGTTCTTTTGTAAATTCCGATTCGCAGCCAATCCGGATTAGTCGCATTTGCTCTCCACTATAAATAGGGTCAGCGTACAAGTTTATCTGCTCCTTTGTGAGTTCACCACGTATTCCGCATCTTATTTCATACATTTGATGTGCATTGTATTTTTTGAAATCCGCATATAAAAGAATTTGTTCTAAGTTAAGATTTTCTTTAAAACCTATACGGATTTCGCTCATCTGTGCGCCAGTATAATCTATTTTTGCATAAAATTTTACCTGTTCGTCCGAAAGACCTTGTTGAAATCCTCTTATTATTTCATATATCTGTGAAGTGTCGAAATCATTATTCATATAGAGATTGATCTGTTCTTCCGACAGACCTGATTCGATGCCCATTCGGATATTAGCCATCTGTGTATCTTTTATGTCCGGCTTTGCGTATGTTTTTATTTGTTGTAGAGTTAGATTGTTTTTCAATCCTATACGTATCTGGCGCATCTGATTATAGTCAAATTTTGGATCTGCATAAAAAGCGACCTGATCTATGGGTGTGTTATCCCTAAGACCGCCGGCAATTTCCTTTAATTGGTTCTTTGAAAACGTTTTTCCTGCTGTAAGTTTTTCAAAATCTGTCATAAGCGAGTCCCCCGTTAAATATCTCTGATTGTTTGTGCGTCTCTGTTTGTCCTATTTATGTTATCCGGGCGTTTTTGTCTCGTGTCTTTTTGCATATTACTGATCAAAAACTCTGTTTGTTCAGCCGTGAAATGCCCTTTTGCGATAACATCTAATTTTGCTAGTGAAATACCGTTACTCGCAGCTTTTGCCAAAACTTTGGATTGTTCTTCTGGTATTTTCAGCTTGGTATAATGAGTAAGTGCATGTTTGTATAATTTGATATCCTGCACACCCTCGCTTAAAAGACATCTCATAGAAATCATTTTATTGCAGGGAAACTTTGAATCAGCATATTGCTGTACCTGCTCTATTGACAGCCCTTTATAAAATCCCTTTTGAATTTCTCGCATCTGAAGAACATCTAATTTTGGATTTGCATATAAATTTACCTGTTCGGCTGTTAAATTAGACGTGAATCCTTCACGAATTTCCTGCATTTGTCCGGTGGAGTATTTGGGATCAGCAAATACATTCACCTGTTCAAATGTTAATCCATCTGCAAAGCCAGAGGCTATTTCTTGCATTTGTTCGTTTGCAAAAGAAGAATTCGCAAACGTGAGAACCTGATCTATGGTAAGATTATTTTCAAAGCCTTTTCGGATAGAGCACATCTGCCTAAAATCAAATTCGGGTAAAGCAAACACACGGACTTGTTCCAGTGATAAGCCGGAATCAAAGCCTGTTCGGATTTCGTACATCTGGTGTTCGTTAAATTCCGGATTTGCATATAAGCTCATTTGTTCTTGATTTAATCCGTTTTCAATACCGGTTCTGATTTGCTCCATCTGGTGATTGTTGAACTTTGGATCAGTGTATAGGAATATTTGATCTGCAGTCAATTTGTTCTGAAGACCTTTTCGGATTTCATACATCTGGTATTCGTTAAATTCCGGATTTGCATATAACGACACCTGTTTTATAGACAATTCATTTTCTAATCCGTGTCGGATTTCGTTCATCTGATACCTTTTAAATTTCGGGTCTGCATATACTGATATCTGCTCATCCGTAAGACCATTTTTGAACCCTAACCTGATTTCCTCCATCTGATCATTGGCAAATTTCAGATCGGCATATAATAATATTTGTTCTGTTGTCAATTTATGTTTTAAGCCTAGTCTGATTTCTTCCATTTGCCGGGCACCAAACTTTGGATCCGCATATATTGATATCTGTTCATTGGTGAGACCGTTTGTTAATCCTACCTGAATTTGGTGCATCTGCTGATAGCTGAATTTCTGATCCGCATATAATTTTACCTGTTTTATTGACAATCCTGATTCAAGCCCCTCCCGAATTTCACGCATTTGCAGATCATTAAATTCCGGATTTGCATACATAGCAATCTGCTCTTTATTAAGACCATATTCAAGACCTAATCGGATTTGTGCCATCTGGAAGTCATTAAATTCCGGATCAGCGTATGTCCATATTTGATTTAATGATAATCCTTTTTCCAAACCATCAAAAATTTGACTCATTTGATAGTGATCAAATTCCGGATCTGCAAAAATAGCAACCTTTTCTGCCGGGATTTTATCTGCAAGAGCATCCTCGATTGCTGCCATCTGTCTTCCTGTAAATTCCACTTTTGAAGTGAGGTATTTTTTTTTGAAATATTCAAAATCTGTCATAAATTCAGTTGTCCTTTCCTATCTATCTTTATATCTATTGATGGATAATCTCGTTGTGTTACTTTGTTTTGCTTTTTACTTGTATATGATGTGTTTACGCCTTCTTGCATATTCTTTAGTAAAAACTCTGTTTGTTCCGTTGAAAAATGCCCGTTTGCAATAACATCTAATTTTGCTAATGATATGCCATTACTCGCAGCTTTCGCTAAAAGGATAGACTGCTCGGTGGGTAATTCGTTATATCGGGCGATTGCGTCATTATAAGCTTTTATGTTTTGAACCCCGTTTTCGAGGTGCCTTCGCATAGATTCCATTTCCGACGAGTCAATATGTGTATATGCATATTGCTGTACCTGTTCTTCGGTAAGACTATTTTGAAATCCCAATCGGATTTGAATCATTTGCTTGTAACTGAATTTTGGATCTGCGTATATACGGATTTGATCTTTTGATAAACCGTTTGCCCACCCTTCCCGTATTTGATACATCTGATAGGCGCTAAATTTTGGATCCGCATATATGTGTATCTGATCCGCAGAAAGACCTCTTTCGAAGCTGTCCCTGATCACATACATTTGATCAGAATTATATTCTGGCAAAGCAAATACTCGTACTTGATCTAATGGCAACGCATTTAGTCCAAGCTGAATTTCAGACATTTGGCTTTCGTTAAATGCTGGGTTAGCATATAAGTTTATTTGCGCATTAGTAAGCCCGTTTGTCAGTCCTAATCGGAGTTCATACATCTGAATTGAATTAAATTTAGGATTCGCATATATTTTTATCTGGTCTTCTGTAAGCCCCTGTTCTAACCCATCTACAATTTCTTTCATTTGCAAAAAATTAAAATTAGAATCCGCATATAATTCGACCTGTCGTATAGATAGACCACTATCTAATCCGCGCTGAATTTCTTTTTGCTGGCGTTTATCAAAATTTTTATCCTTCGTAAGTGTTTCAAAATCCGTCATAATAATACATGCCTCCTATCGAATATCTTTCTTTACTTTTTTTGTAAATTGCAAAGCAAAAAATTTATTTGTTCTATTGAAAAATGCCCACCAGCAATAATATCCAATTTTTGCATCGAAACTCCATTATATGCCCCAGCTGCTAAAATTTTAGATTGTGGCATCGGATTGCCAAGTTTATTGAAATACAGTAAATAATCAATATATAGTTCAACGTCTTGTACTCCGTCTTCAAGAAGGTGCCGCATAGTTCTCATTTTTGTACAGGTAAATTCCGGATTCGCGTAATGCCGTACTTGGTCTTCTGTTAATTTATTTTCAAGTCCTCTGCGGATTTCCTGCATCTGTGACTTAGTAAACTCCGGATTCGCATATATATGAATCTGCTCTATTGTTAGCTTGTTCTTAAACCCTAACCGGATTTGCTCCATTTGATGATCGGTAAATTTAGGATCTGCAAATATTCCGATTTGTTCTTTCAATAGTCCAGATGCAAGTCCTGTTTGTATTTCATACATCTGATCCGAATCAAATTCAGGGTTCACGAATATTTCCAACTGGTCTTCTGAAAATCCTTGTTCTAAGCCTTTTATAATTGCTCTCATTTGGGAAAAATCAAAATTAGGATCCGCATATAATTCTACTTGTTGTACAGATAAACCACTATCTAATCCACGCTGAATTTCTTTGAGCTGGTGTATATCAAAGTCTTTCCCTGCTGTTAATTCTTTTAATGATAGCATTTTCTCTCCTTTTTGAACTATAGTGTCAGCTTGATCATCGGTCTTTTATATCTCCCTTATTCTTCCCGGCATATTTATGTGTTTCTTCGTTTGTTTTAGTTGCAATATCTTTTTGTAAATTGTCTATTAAAAATTTAGTTTGTTCGATGGAAAATTTCTTTTCTGCTATATAATCGAGTTTGTTTAGAGAAATTCCACTTTCTGCCGCCTGTGCGAGTATGTTTGCATATTTCATGGGTAAATCTAATGCTCGGTATCGTTTAAGAAACTGGATGTATTCATTTTCTCCGTTTTTCTCAATATATGTCCTGTAAGAGTTCATTTCATATAGCGACATAGAGGCGTCTGCATATGGCTGAACTTGTTCCATTGTGAGTCCGGCTAGAAATCCGGACAGTATCTCATTCATTTGGGTTTCATCAAATTTAGGATCTGCGTAAAGCTGGATTTGTTGGACTGACAACCCCTGCTTTATGCCTTCCTGAATTTCCCATATCTGTTCTCTGGTAAATTGGGGGTTTGCGTAGAGCTGTAATTGTTCTGTATTTAGCTTATGTTGTATTCCGTTTCTGATTTCAAACATTTGTATTGGATCGAACTCTGGTTTTGCATAAATACATATCTGCTCTTCGGATAATCCATTGAGAAAACCGTTTCGAATTTCCCGCATCTGGTTTTTGCCGAATCTGTTGTCTGCATATATTTTTACTTGATTTATCGTTAGCCCATTTTGAAATCCCAACCGGATCTGTTCCATTTCGTCGGAAGTAAACTTTGGGTTTTCAAGCAGTTCCATCTGTTCTTTCGAAAAATTACTCTTGATTCCGCAAATAATCTCCGCAAGTTGGTTAGGGTTAAATTTCCCTTCGTTTATAATATTTTCTATAGTTTTTTCGTATCTGTTCTCCATATATATTTTTCCTTTTCAGAAATCAGGTTTTATATTCATAGAATACACATATATATGAGTGGATTTTTATAAATGAAATAAATAAAAATTCCCGGTTATAAATAACCGGGATAAAATTTGTTTTCCCCTTAACAAAACAATCCCCGCCCGGATTTTACCCGGACGGGGTGTTTATTACTTAC
>ERZ827524.2873-NODE-2873-length-11083-cov-2.830069_pt1 | contig 11083 bp, 8 predicted proteins | sample MGYA00519702_ERZ827524 | MGnify/ENA primary metagenome ERZ827524 (study PRJEB31778, sample SAMEA3449341) | human gut metagenome | biome: human gut; feature: human-associated habitat; material: faeces | place: United Kingdom | collected 2010/2012 ...
AGCGATCTCCGATTCATGCAGGGAGATCGAGCGGCGTTCGACCGTCCGGCGCAGATCACAGACGCCCGAAAAGCTCGCCGCGCCCGCGTAGCGGTCGGGGTAAGTGAGCGCGCATTTCATTGCGCCGTATCCGCCCATGGAAAGGCCGAAAATATAATTCTGCTCCCGCGCCGCGCCAAGGCCGAACATCCGGCGGCACACGGCGGGCAGCTCCTCGGAGACATAGGTGAAATACGGCAGGCCGTATGCCATATCGGTATAAAAGCTGCGCTGCACCTCCGGCAGCACAACGGCGAGACCGCGCTCGCGCGCATACCGCTCCACGGCGGTATAGCGCGTCCAGCCGGTGCAGTCGTCCGTCAGGCCATGCAGAAGGTAAAGCGTTTTGACCTCGGAAAGATCGCCCTTATCGGGCAATATCACGTCCACCGCCGTCGCCATGCGCAGCGATTCCGAGGCGATCTCGCAATGGAGAAACGCCATGCTCAGCCCTCCAGCGCCGCGGCGACACGGCCGTTCGCGCGCGTGAGCAGCGTTTCCGCCCCGGTCTTGTCCACGCCGAGCAGCAGCATGACGATGGCCGTTTTGCAGGCGTAGTTCGTCTCGATAAGCGCCGCGCGCGCCGCGGCGTCCTCCGCGCCGGTCGCCTGGCGCACGATGCGCACACACCGCTCGCGCAGCTTTTCGTTTGAGGCCTTCACGTCCACCATGAGGTTGCCGTAGACCTTGCCGAGCTTCACCATCACGCCGGTGGAGAGCATGTTCAGTATCATTTTCTGCGCCGTGCCGCTCTTCATGCGCGTGGAGCCGGTGATGACCTCCGGCCCCGGCGCGGGAGAGATGGCAATGTTGGCATGCGCCTCGGCCTCGCAGCCGGGGCAGCACGTGACTGCGATCGTGAGCGCGCCGACGCTTTTCGCAAAGTCAAGCGCGCCGAGCACATACGGCGTCCGCCCGCTCGCGGCAATGCCGACAACGCTGTCGTCCTCCGTCAGATGCAGCGCCTTTAAATCGTTTGCGCCGAGAGAGCGCTCATCCTCCGCGCCCTCGACAGCGGCGAACATCGCGCCGTACCCGCCCGCGATCACCGCGCGGACGCGCTCCGGGTCGGTCGAGTACGTCGGGGGGCATTCGGCGGCGTCGAGCACGCCGAGACGGCCGGATGTGCCGCAGCCGGTATAGATGAGCCGCCCGCCGCGCTGCATCCGCGCATAAATGCCGTCAATGGCTTCGGCGATCTGCGGGCACACCGCCTCGACCGCGCCGGCGACCTTTTTATCTTCGTTATTGATGAGACGAACCATATCGAGCGTCGGCAGACGGTCGATGTGCTCCGAAGCGGCGTTGCGCTGCTCGGTGGCCAGTTTTCCGATGTCGGTCATTCACTCATCCTCCAGTTTTTTGACGATGCGCATCTGCTCGGCGGGGATCATAAAGCACTCGCAGTACCCCTTCCGCCCCTCGATACCGCGCAGACGCTTGAGATGGGAATAGTACTCCTTGTAGGGAAAGCTCGTGCTGTGTACGGCGAACCAGTGGTGCTCGATGGCCTTTTCCCAGAGTGCGAAGCCGTCGGACACGTCGAGATAGACATAGGGTCGGAAGCCCTCGGCATCCTCCCAGTTTTCCGCATAGTACAGATGGCGGGCAAAGTGGCGGGGAAGATCGCGCTCAAAGCCCTCGATGGCGGCATAAAACCAGGCGTCCGTCACGATGCGGTGGCACGCCGCGTGGTCCTTGTGCATGCTGTGGGCGTGGTGGGTGATGAGAATATCGGGCTTTACGCGACGGATGACATCGCACACGGCGAAGCGCGCCTCGTCGTTATCCGGCAGCAGCCCGTCCGGATAGCCGAGCACGATCGCCTCGCCCCCGAGCTCGGCGGCGAAGGCCTCCGCCTCGGCGATCTTGCTTTTCCGGTATTCGGCGACGTCTGCTCTGGCAGGCGCGCCCTTCTCCCCGGCGGTGAGCGCAAGCGTCACGCTGCGTCCCCCGTGCACGGCGTTCGCGGCGAGCAGCGCGCCGCAGGTCAGCTCCATATCGCCGATGTGCGCACCGACGGCCAATATCGTTTTGCTCATGACTTCAGCTCCTTTATCATCACGGCGAAATAGCGCCGCGGCGTGAATCCGGCTTCCTTATAGATGTTCTGCGCCGGGTTGTCGATTCCGGTGAAGAGGGACATATACTGCGCGCCGCATTCCTTCTCCGCGCGGCAGAGCCGGTAGAAGAGAAGCTTGCCGAGCCCGTGGCCGCGGTATCGTTCCTCCACGGCAATGCCCGCAAAGTACCCGCGGCCTGTCGGCTCCGGGTACACCGGGCCGGTGAAGCCCGCGACCGTGTCGCCGGAGAGACCGACGAGAAGGCGCATGCCGCCGTGCGCCGCGGCGGGGATCTCCGCGTCCCACATGGGATTGCCGAGCGACGCTACCATCTTGTCCACGCCGCGGTGGACGCCCTCTTTATACCAGTCTACGGTGTAGCCCTGCGCGGCCATTTTCGCCGCGCGTTCTTCCATCGCGGCGGGGTACGCAAACGCCGCAAGATCGAGATACATCGCCATTTCGGTCGCCGCCTCGCGGTAGCCGAGCGCGAGCATCCGCTCATAAAGCGGTATATCCTTCGCTATGCCGGGCATGTTGTTGTGCCGGTGGCCGTCCGTTCCGGGGATGATCCACGGCAGACGCAGGGGATTGAAAAACGTAACGGCGGCCACGCTCTTTCCCTTCGCGCGGAAGGAATCCTCCACAGCGCCGAGCAGCAGCGCGGTATTCTCCGCCGTGTCGCACGTTTCATCAAGCAGCACGCAGCTCACATAGCCTCGCACCGCGCCCTGCGCGAGAGTATCGCCCGTGCAGCCCGCAGCAAAGCCAAGGATCGCGCCCCTTTCTTCGAGCACGAACGTGCTCTCGCCGCAGAAGGCCGGGTGCGCAAGCAGCAGCACGTCCAGTTTACCGGCGTCGAGCGGCGCATACCCCGCCGCCGCGCCCGCGGTATTCCACAGACGCAAAACCTCCGGCGCATCCGCACGGTCATACAAACGAAGTTTCATAAAACCCTCCGTATCTCACAAAAGGGCTGCTGCGTTTCGCAGCAGCCCTTTGCGGAAATCTTCTGTCAGCCCTTGACGGCGCCGATCGTGACGCCCTCGAGGAAGTATTTCTGCAACGTGAAGAACAGAATGAACATCGGCAGCGCCGAGAGCGTCGCGCCCGCCATCATGGGGGCAAAGAGCGTCTCGTTCGCAAACTTGAAGGTCTTGAGACCGACCTGGATCGTGAATATATAGTCCTTGCTCGTTACAAGGAACGGCCAGAAGAACGTGTTCCAGCTGGACAAAAACGTGTTGATCGCCATGACCGCCAGCACGGTTTTCGAGAGCGGCAGGATGATGCGCACGAAAATGCCGAGCTGGTTGCAGCCGTCGAGCTTGGCCGATTCGATGAGCGGCGTGGGGATGCTCGTGAAAAACTGCTTGGCGAGAAAGATGTTGTACGATGTCACAACGCCGGGCAGGATCATCGCGGCATAGGTGTTCGTCATGTGCAGCTTGTTCGCAATGAGAATGTAGAGCGGCACCTGCGTGACCTGGTACGGGATCATCATCGCCACGAGGATCAGCCCGAACAGCCACTGGCGGCCCTTGAAGCGGATCTTCGAGAACGCATAGCCCGCCATGGACGCGAATATGACGTTGCCCGCCACCGTTGCCGAGGCGACGATGAGGCTGTTGACGATCCAGCGGACGGAGTATTTGCTGAACGCAAAGAACGCCTTGTACGAGTCGAGCGTCCACACGCGCGGGAAGATGCTCCGGGAAGTGCCCGCCGTGGCGACGGCGGGGCCGAACGACGACATGATCATATAGAAGATCGGGAAAAGCGTCAGAAGCGCGAAGAGGATGAGGATCACCGCAAGGAGGATGTTGCGCGCGATGCGCTTTTCGGGGTGGTTTACGTGGGGGGAGTAAAGTCCTGTCGTAGCCATGCCGTTCCTCCTTTCAGTATTCGACGTCCGTGCCCATGAGCTTGAACTGCACGAGCGAAATGAGCGCAATGACGATGGCAAGCAGGATAGCCTGCGCGCAGGCGAGACCGAACTTTGAGTACTCAAAGGCGTTCTTGTAGATGAGAAGGCCGATCATCGTCGTGCTGTTGTCCGGGCCGCCGCCGGTCATCATAAAGGCGTTCTGGAACACCTGGAACGAGCCGATGATACCCGTCACGAGAAGGAACAGCGTCGTCGGCTTCACGAGCGGGAAGACAATATAGCGCACCTTCTGGAAGAACGTTGCGCCGTCGAGCTCGGCGGCTTCAAAGTAGCTGTTGTCGATGCCGAGGAGCGCGGCTATGTAGATGATGATGTTGCTGCCCTGTCCGGAGAGGATCGCCATGAGCATCAGCGAGAGCATGGACGTTTTCGAGCTGGAGAGCCAGTTCTGCGACGGGATGCCGAAGAACATCAGCACCTGGTTGAAAAGGCCGTCCGGCGAGGAGTCGTACAGCCACAGCCACACGACCGAGAGCGCCACGCCCGAGGCGATGCCGGGCAGATAGTAAACGGACTTGAAAAGCGACTGCGTTTTCTTTTTGAACGGCAATATCATGATCGCGATGGAGAAGGCGATCAGCAGCGACAGAGGAACCACGACGACCGTGTACACAATGGTGTTCTTCACCGCTTTATAAAAGAGCGCGCTTTTGAAGGTGTCGATATAGTTCTTCAGCCCGATAAATTCCGAGCCGAAGGGCTTGTACTTCAGAAAGCTCGTGCGCACGGCGCTGACTACGGGGTAGAGCGTGAACGTCACGAACACCACCATGGCGACAAATATAAAGAAATAGCCCCACCGATCCTCGCTGGTGAACCGGAACCGGCGATCGGCGAGCGTTCTTCCTCTGGCTTTGCTCATAGTCTTCCCTCCACGAATGAATGCGGATCAACTCAAAGCATGGCTTCGAGTCGAAACTAATTGCCCCGCCCGGCCATGCCGGGCGGGGCAGAGTGGTTATGCGTTATTTGCGGAGATAAACCAACGCTTAGAGAGCGCCGGAGACGCAGCCGTCGGCGCCGAACGCCTCGGTAGCGGCGGTGCAGACAGCGTCATAGACTTCCTGCGCGGTGGCTTCGCCGGCAAGGAGAGCCTGGAACTTCGGAACGATGACTTCGTCCATGATGGTCTTGGCAGAAGCGCTCTGCTCGGCGGTCACACCGGCGGGAGGCGCAACGACAAGGCCGATGCAACGGGCGGCGGAGGCAACGTTGCCCTCGTCAAGACCTTCGGGGGAGACGTAAGCGTCGCGGCCGGTCTGGCAGACAGGCTCGAGAAGCAGGGTCTGGTCAACGGCAGCAATGCGCTCGCCGGAGGAGATGTAGTCGAGGAACAGGCACACGTTCTTGAGGTGCTCGTCGGTGGTCTTGTTGTTGCGGAGGGCGATCAGGCCGTCCACGGAGCCGAAGCAGGACGCTTCCGCGCCTTCCATCGTCGGAACGGGCAGGAATGCGTAGTTCACGGGGATGGAGTTCTCCACGGCGGTGCCGTCGTTGGCCTCAAGAGCGGCGTTGTTCTTGTTGATGTTGTTCTCAAAGAGCGGCATGGCCTTGCCGAAGATCATGGCCTTGCCCTGCTGGCACATGACCATGCGCTGGCCGGCCTCAATGCCGTAGTTGGGCATGTAGCCGGACTTGGTCATCTCTTCCACGGCCTCGAGCAGCTTGAGCATATTCTCGGAGGTGTAGGCATACTTGAGATCGTCGGTGAACGCGTTGTTCAGACCCGCGGCGACGCCGAAGATGTTCAGGAAGTCGGACGCGGTGACGCCGGAGTTGGCGAACACGAAGCCGAAGCAGTCATTGGTGGTGCCGTTCTTGATAACTTCGAGGAACTCCTCGTAGGTCCAGCCTTCGGACTGGATCTTCGCCACGTCGGCGCCGGCGGCCTCGAGCATATCCTTGTTGGCGCCGAGAGCCTGGATGGTGATGTACAGGGGCAGGCCGTAAACGGTGTTCTCAATGCTCATGTAGTCGAGCGCGTTCTGATCGTAGTCGGCCAGACGCTCAGGGTCCATGTACTGCGCAATGTCAACGGCGACGCCCAGCTCGACGTAGGTGCCGATGGCGGAGTAGGAGACCTCAGCGATGTCCGGAGCTTCGCCGGCGTTCGCCATGGTGGAGAGCTTGCCGTTGTGATCGTCCCAGGAGGTCTTGATCACTTCCACATCGAGGTGCGGGTAGAGCTCTTTGAACTCGGCGATCCAGGTGTCGATGTCGTCCTGATAGGTGCCGGAAACCGGGGGAACCATCACGGTGATGGTATCGGGGGTGGGCTCCTCTTCCGCCGGCTGCTCGGCGGGCTGTTCCGCGGGCTGCTCGGCAGGCGCTTCGGTCGGCTCCTGCGCAGCGGGCTGCTGGCCGCAGGCGGCGAGAGCGAAGAGCATAACGAGGGCAAGGATCAGTGCAAGGATCTTTTTCATGTTGACGCTCCTTTTTCTTCCTTAAATAATATTATCCGAGATCCCTTTGGGGGATGTGGATACGGTGTTGGCCCGGTTCACACCGTCGAATTCGATGTAGAACCGGTAGCTGTCGCCCCGATAGGCCGAATACGTCACCTCCACGGTGACGCCCTCGGGGTTTGTGACGTGGCGCTCGATGAGCAGCACGGGCGCGCCCTCCGGGATATCGAGCAGCTTGGCCTGCGCCGCGTCTGCAAGCGCGGCTTCCATGTACTGCTCGCCGGTCTTGAGCGCAAGGCCGCGGCTCGTGAGTGCCGCGTAGAGCGAGTGGTTTTTTAGGTCGGTATCGAGAATGCCGCAGCAGAGCGAGGCGTTGAGCGCGGTATTTTCGATCGCCATCGGCACGCCGTCGGCCAGACGCAGGCGGCGGATGAGGATATACGGCTCGCCGGGCGCGATGCGAAGCCCCCGCGCGATGGCCGCGTCCGCCTTCTTCTCCCCGGCGAAGAGGATCTGCGAGCTTGCCTTCTTGCCGCGCTTTGCCATATCCTCCGTAAAGCCGGACACCTGCATAAGCGGCTGGATGAGCTTGCGGCCGGAAACAAACGTCCCCTTGCCCTGCATCCGGTACACCGAGCCGAGCGATTCCAGCTCCGTGACGGCGTGGCGCACGGTCATGCGGCTCGTGCCGTACCGCTGGCAGAGCTCGCGCTCCGAGGGGAGCGCCTGATCGGGCTGGAGACTGCCGTTTTCAATGGCGCGGAGGAGATCGTCGCGTATCGTTTTATAAAGCGAACGTTCCTGCATGATGCGCGGTCCTCCGTTCCGGCGAGAGCCCGCCATAATAGGTAACTGGTATATACCAGTTGGTAAGTTCATCATAGTATAGATTGTATAATCCGTCAATATAGAACTGTACACCGCAGGGAAGATTTGGCATTTTGCACTTTTTCCCCGGCGTGTTCTTAGTGGAAACGCTAAATAGAAAGCGGTCTCCCCCGGCGCATTTCTGCTCTGGGTGAGACCGCTTCGATCGTTTATTTTACTTTTTGCCGTGGATGTTCTTCATGCGCTGGCTGTGGTCAAGAATGCGCTTGCGCAGACGGAGGTTCTTGGGGGTGACTTCCAGAAGCTCGTCGTCCGCGAGGAACTCCATGCACTGCTCGAGCGACAGAACCGTCGGCGGTACGAGCCGCAGCGCCTCGTCCGAGCCGGAGGCGCGGGTGTTCGTGAGATGCTTCGTGCGGCAGACGTTGACCGGGATGTCCTCCTGCTTGGGGCTGACGCCGACGATCATGCCGCCGTAGACCGGCGTGCCGGGCGTGATGAACATGATGCCGCGCTCCTGCGCGTTCCAGATGCCGTAGGCGACGGCCTCGCCCTGCTCCCACGCGACGAGAGAGCCGGTCGAGCGGCGCGTGACCTCGCCCTTATAGGGGGCGTAGCTGTCGAACACGGAGGCCATGATGCCCTCGCCGTGGGTGTCGGTGAGGAATTCGTTCCGATAGCCGAAGAGACCGCGGCTCGGCACAAGGAAGATGAGACGCATGCGCGCGCCCACAGGGGTCATTTCCTTGAGCTCGGCCTTGCGCGTGCCGAGCTTTTCGATGACCGAGCCGACATACTCCTGCGGTACATCCGCCACGAGCTCTTCCATCGGCTCCATGAGATTGCCCTTCTCGTCGCGCTGCATGAGCACGCGCGGGGGCGAGACCTGGAACTCATACCCTTCGCGGCGCATCGTCTCGATGAGGATCGAGAGCGACATTTCGCCGCGTCCGGCAACGTTGAAGCTGTCGGTGCTGCCCTCGACGTCCGTGACGCGCAGGGAAACGTCCTTGAGCGTTTCGCGGTAAAGGCGGTCGCGGATCTGGCGGCTGGTGACAAACTTGCCCTCGCGTCCGGCGAAGGGAGAGTTGTTGACGGAGAACGTCATTTCCATCGTCGGCGCGGAGATCTTCACGAACGGCAGCGGCTCGACCGCGCCGGCGGCGCAGATCGTGTCGCCGATGGTAACGTCGCCGATGCCGCTCATGGCGATGATGTTGCCCGCGGTGGCCTCCGTCACGGGGACCTTGGCAAGGCCGCTGAACTCGTAGAGCGAAACGGCCTTCGCCTTGCGCGGCGCGGCGTCCGGCGAATGGTAGTTGCACACGGCGATCTCCTCGTTCTGGCGGATCGTGCCGCGCTCAATGCGCCCGACGGCGATGCGGCCGACGAACTCGTTATAGTCGAGCGAGGAAACGAGCATCTGGAACGGCGCGGCGGTGTCCTGCGCCGGTTCGGGGATATACTCGAGGATCGTGTCGAACAGCGGCTGAAGATCGGTGCCCGGCACGTCCGGCGAATAGGACGCCGTACCCTGGCGGCCGGAGCAGAACAGCATCGGGGAGTCAAGCTGCTCGTCTGTGGCGTTGAGATCCATCAGCAGCTCGAGCACCTCGTCCACGACCTCGTGGATGCGCTGGTCGGGGCGGTCGATCTTGTTGACGACAACGATCACGCGGTGGCCGAGCTCCAGCGCGCGGCCCAGCACGAAGCGCGTCTGCGGCATGGGGCCTTCGGCGGCGTCCACGAGCAGGATAACGCCGTTGACCATCTTCAGCACGCGCTCGACCTCGCCGCCAGAGTCGGCGTGGCCCGGGGTGTCAACAATGTTGATCTTGACGCCGTTATAGACGCAGGAGCAGTTCTTTGCCAGGATGGTGATGCCGCGTTCACGCTCGATGGCGCCGGAGTCCATCACGCGCTCAGCAACCTGCTGATTGGAGCGGAATGCGCCGGACTGCTTCAGCATCTGATCCACGAGGGTGGTCTTGCCATGGTCAACGTGGGCGATAATGGCAATATTGCGAAGATTTTCTTGGATCATAACCTACGATACCTCTTTATACTTTCAAAATCTGGGGTTTGGTGCACGAACATAGGTTGCGGCAGGGGCTAACATCCCAACTGCAGCACACTTATACTATATTGTACGGCACCATGATGAAATTGTCAAGAATCGTAAATTGTTTTTTCTTATGGTATAATTAAAAATAATCGTGGGGAATTGCGCGGTTTTCTGGTTATTCTACCAACAACATGGTTTGCGGTAAATAACCCAAAAGAGGGGAAAGGCCGCTGCATATACCCCTTGCATTGATTGGGAAAGGGAAGAACTATGCCAAAGACACGCCGTAAGGTCAACATCATTGGTCACCGCAACCCGGATACAGACTCTATCTGCTCTGCGCTGGCCTATACCTACCTGAAAAACCAGCTGGGGGATGCTGTGTACGAAGCCCGCCGTGCCGGGCAGATCAACCGCGAAACCGCCTTTGTGCTCAAGCATTTTGGGGTGGAGCCGCCGCGCCTGTGTACCGACGTCAGCCCCCAGGTCAAGGACATCGACATCCGCGAGCAGCCCGGCATTGATAAGGAAATGAGCATCCGCGCCGCATGGAGCATGATGCGCGACACCGAGATTGATACCTTGTGCGCCATTGACGAGGATAAAGAACTGCTGGGCCTGATCACCGTTAAGGACATTGCCAATGCCAATATGGACCTATTTGATACTGAGGTTCTGGCAAAATCCCAGACGAGCTACAAAAACGTGCTCAGCACCCTGGAAGGCGAAATGCTGCTGGGCGACCCCGATGCCTGCATTACCTCCGGCCGCATTTTTATTGGCACCAGCCCGGAAATTATGGATGGTGCCGTGAACCCCGGCGATATTGTGCTGGTGTCCAACCGGTACGAAGTGCAGATGTGCGCCATTGACTGTGGCGCCGGTGCCATTGTTGTCTGCTGCGGCTCTGCTGTGCCGCGTACCATTTTGGCCCGCGCACAGGAAAAAGGATGCATTGTCATTACCACCCCGTTTGATACGTACGCCGCCGCCCGCCTGATTTCCACCGCCGCCCCGGTGCGCCACTTTATGCGTAGCAAGAACCTGTTGGAATTCAGCGTGAATACTGCAGTGGAAGACGCCCGCAAGGTCATGGCCAATGTGCGCCACCGCTATTTCCCCATCCTGGATGCCAATGGCAAATATTGCGGTGTCATCAGCCGCCGTAATTTGTTGAACGTGCACCGCAAGCAGGTCATTATGGTGGACCACAACGAGCGCGGTCAGGCTGTGGATGGTCTGGAGCAGGCGGAGATTCTGGAGATCATCGACCATCACCGTCTTGGTGCACTGGAAACTGCCGGGCCGGTGTATTTCCGCAACGAGCCGGTTGGCTGCACCGCTACTATCATCAGCCGCATGTATGAAGAGCACGGTGTAGAGATCCCACCCCAGATTGCAGGCCTGCTGCTTTCCGCTATTCTGTCGGACACGCTGATGTTCCGTTCGCCTACCTCCACGCCGCTTGACCAGCACATTGCCGAAAAGCTGGCCAGGATCGCGGGCGAGGAGATCCCCACCTATGCGGAGCAGATGTTTGAAGCCGGCGCCGACCTGACGGGCCGCACGGCGGACGATGTGTTCTTCTCTGACTTTAAGGTATTCAGCCGCGGCGATGCCAAGTTCGGCGTTGGCCAGGCTATTTACATGACCTCCAACTCCCGCTCGGCAGCAGAAGCGCTCATCACGCCATTTTTGCCGGAAGCACTGGCCCAGGCCGGTGTGCCCATGGTGT
>ERZ827524.2878-NODE-2878-length-11042-cov-5.776008_pt1 | contig 11042 bp, 10 predicted proteins | sample MGYA00519702_ERZ827524 | MGnify/ENA primary metagenome ERZ827524 (study PRJEB31778, sample SAMEA3449341) | human gut metagenome | biome: human gut; feature: human-associated habitat; material: faeces | place: United Kingdom | collected 2010/2012 ...
ATGTACAAGATAATCCTCATATAGCAGTCTATTTCGCTTTCCTTTTTTGACAAAATTACGCTAAAATCTGCTGAATAGCTTAGAATGAGCGATTTATGAGTGTTTCATCTCAATGGAGGTAATGATTTAGCAACGGTTCTAATTTCTGCAATCTGCATACGTTTGCTTACCTAACAACTCTTATTAACTGCAAAATTACAACAATAACACGAAACCGCAAGGGATTTTTGCAACTTTTTACAGTTAAATTTCTGTAATTATATAATGTGGCATAATCGTAATCACAGAAAAAGATGTATTTTTGTAGGCAAGAATCATATAAAAAACAAGACCCGATAGCTTGACGAATCAGAGGCTACCGGGAATCAACGCTACAAAGATAGTATTTTTTCTTGTTACAACCAAGTAAATGGACGATTTTTTATGGAATATTTAGAATTTGAGCGAATCTTGTCTGCCAAACGAATGCAGAGATATAAGGATGCTGCGAATGGTGACACTCGCAAGGCTATGGCTTTGTATCGCTACAACTTACGTTTGTCGCAGGAGATGTTTACGATAGTTAGCTGCTTTGAAGTGGCATTGCGTAATGCGATTGATAGTCTTTTGGTGCCGACCTTGGGAGAGAATTGGCTGAAAGATTCTGTTCAAGACAATGGAATATTCTCCAATGGACGCATGAACGAGACAAGGAAAATCATAGAAAAGGCATACAACCGATTGAATAGACAAGGCATATACTCTCATTCCAAACTGATTGCAGAAATGGAATTTGGTGTTTGGAAATATATGTATTCCTCACTACAATATCGTGTGACAGGACAATGTCTGCTAAGGGCATTCCCTAACAAACCTCGTTCGTCAGCTGCGATTCAATACAACAACACATACATATTCAATGAACTAGACAAGGTGAACAGTTTGAGAAACAGAATTGCACACCATGAACCTATCTGTTTCAGACTTCATGCATCGGAAATTGACACAAGTTACATCGTCAATGAATACCAGAAAATTCAGACTTTATTCTCTTGGATGGGAATAGATTCTCGCTCAATGTTGTATGGGCTCGACCATGTGCAGAGTGTCTGTTCCAAAATCAATGCCTTAAAATAATTCATATTTACATTCTTTAACCAAATTTCGTGCAGTCATCAAGCCATTGGTGTATCTATATCAAAATAGATAGTACGAAACAATTCGCTCATGGCTTCGAATATAACAACATTAGTAGAAAAAGCAAAACTAGGTGACGCTGACGCTTTCAGCACATTATACCAGATGTATTATCCTAAGATGAAAGGAATATGCATCAATATTCTTAGAGAGGACAAGGCAGTCGTTGATGACTTTGTCCAAGATGCTTTTGTACTTGCGTTTGTTTCGTTGAAAGACTTGAAAAATACTCATAGGTTTAGTCAATGGCTTACAAGTATCACCACTAACCTTGTCTTGAAATATCAGGAGAAAGGTAAGAAGTACAATTTCATTTCCTTGTCTGAAATAGAGGAAGATTTTAGTATCGTGTTGGAAAATGACAGTGCTTCCCAGCAATCAATTCAGTATGAGGAAATCATGTCGGCAATAGACAATTTGCCAGAAGGGTATAAGAAAATATTCAATATGTCCGTATTGGATGGCTTATCACATCGAGAAATCGGAGAATTGCTTGATATTGCCCCACATAGTTCTTCCTCACAATTGGCAAGGGCAAAGGCAATGTTGCGAAATACATTGTTTCCAAGGGCTATGCTTCTCATCGCATTGGCGTTGATAGTCATTCCTGTATATAGATATTTTACAGCAAAGAAGAAACTCGTTTCTAAAAATGATGTGAATATAGTTAGAACCCGAAAGCCAAGTAAAGGCATTACGTCTATGCAAAAGAAACCTAATGTTTCTGTTAGTAGTGCGCAAAATGCTGTTTTATGCTCTAATTATCTAAGTGTTCAACATGGAAAGAACACTGTAATAACTGTTAGTGATTCTATTAAGGCTGGTCAAAATGTTATTGTCGAAATATCCGATTCTTTGCAGGAGAGCCAACATTTTTTGGCAGATAACAAGCGAGATAGTATCATCATAAAAGATTCTGTCTATACACCTATTCCAAATGAGGAAAAATGGATTGCAGGTGATACAAGGACGCACAAGAAAAGTAAATGGCAATTGCTTGCAGCAGGTTCTTTGGGTACTACTCTTGCACAAAACGTCTATAAGATTATAGCAGGCAGCGGTGATGATATAACGAGTGAACAACCATCAGAAAAGAGCTTTACGACATGGGAAGAGTATGCGGAATATCTACATCGCTTAACTCCAACAGACCATACGGCTGAAAATGTTGCCATGATGGATATTGCCGATAACAACAAGGGTAAAATTGAAGAGGCAGAACATCATGACAAACCTATAACATTAGGATTGGCTGTGAACAAGAATATTGGAAAGCATTGGAGTTTGGAAACAGGACTCCAATACTCTTACTTGAAATCATACTTCACCTTAGGTACAGGCGATTACCGTGTTGACAAGGAACAAAAGTTACATTACATCGGTATTCCTGTCAAGCTTTCATACCAATTCATGAGGTACAAGAGGCTGTCAGCTTATGGTTCAGCAGGAGCAAGCATTCAGATACCATTATATGGAAAGACTTATGCAGATTATATAGTAGGAGGAAAGTCTGGCTATACAACGGATTGGAAGACAACATCTTCAATGCAGTGGACTGTTAACACAAACATTGGAATACAATATCAATTTGCACCAAAGCTGACTTTATTTGTTGAGCCTACGCTGAATTGGTATATTCCGAATGGAAGTGCTGTCAAGAATGCTTGGACAGAACGTCCATTTACCTTGACTGTGCCTTTCGGCATTAGGTTCTCTTGGTAAAAAAGTCTCATTTTGCGTGCAGTCTTTATGAACTTTCTGTATCTATATTTACAGAAAGTTCAAAAAATAAGATACATGCAAAAAAGACATACAGACAGGAAGATGTATTTCCGTGACTTGGAGATAACATCTAAGGAGTTTTACATCAGTTACTTGTCAGATTTCACGGAACTGACATCAAAGAGTAGAATCTTGGAGGTTGGCTGTGGCGAAGGAGGAAACTTAGTTCCCTTTGCACAGTTGGGCTGCAAGGTGACAGGCATAGATGTTGCGGAATGCAGAATCAAAGATGCTAAGGCATACTTTTCTGAAATCTGTAATCATGCAACATTTGTATGCTGTGATTTCATGCAATATCCTGTTCCATGTAATGAAGAGGATAAATATGATGTAATACTATTGCATGATGTGATAGAACACGTTCCGACAAAAGAACTTTTTCTTGTACACCTAAGAAAATTTCTGAAAACAAAAGGTGTGCTGTTTGTCGGATTTCCAGCATGGCAGATGCCTTTTGGGGGACATCAACAGATTTGCAGAAGCAAACTTTGCTCCCATCTTCCATTCATTCACTTGTTGTCAAACCCTTTATACAAGTTGTTGCTAAAAACATGCAATGAAGAGAAAGGAACAATAAATGAACTTATGAGCATAAAAGATTGCCGAACAAGTATAGAGTTGTTTGAAAGACTCATACACCAATGTGGCTTTTCGGTAACTGACCAAAAACTTTGGTTCATCAATCCTCATTACAAGCAGAAGTTCCATCTTACCCCACGGCTCTTGCCTCATTGGGTCTGGAGAGTGAAGTATATCAGAAATTTCTTCACCACTTCATGCTGGTATGTATTAAGCATCGGTAATAAAGAGAAATTTTAAAGGAAAGTTATATCGTAAAACTTGATAATCCATGAGGGCGCTAAGCGTACCCTCATAGATTTTTATAATCTTAGACTTTTACGTTGTGAAAACAAATGTAACTTTAGGTTATTCCATTGCTCTTTGAACCATTCAACAATAGGCTGTCTATTGACATATAAAAACAATTGGTTAGGCTTGGTAGAATCAGCGAACACCTTGATTTCTGCATTCTCCACTTTGAACTTTCTTCTGTGTTCCTCGGAATAGAGTGAACCGCTAAAGTTGAGTGCCTTTCCGGTCAGAAGCACTCCGATTTGCTCGATGGAGAAACCAATCTTCCTGCACAGGTCTTCCATTTGCAAGCGTGCATCCAACATAGGGAACCAACGCTTGGCTTTGCGGATGATGTCGTTGAGTAAAGAAACCTCTACTGTGTGCTTGCTCTCTAAATTCGCAACCTCCGATTGGTGCTTCTGCCGCATCTCGCCAAGCTGTTTACTGTGGCTGTCCTCCATTCGCTGCACCTTCTCATGGAGTTCGTCAATGTATTGCTCTCGGTTTGTCACAAGCTCGCACAACTTTCGGTTGTGTTGCTCCACCTCCTTCAATTTTCCACTACCTAAAAGAGAACCAATCTTCGACACAAAGGCTGTCTTGGCTTCCATCTTAGCAGCCTGTAGTTTCTCCGTGCTGATTTCACTCTTGGTTTGTTGTAGAAGTCGCTGTGCTTCCTCAATATCAGATTGCAGCAGCTTCATACAGTTTTGAAGTCTCTCGGTCTCTCGCTTGATGTTGCGATAATACTGTGCCGTGGTGGTATGCCTCGCATCTGATCCACGGACACCTCTCTTCAAGCCATACTCGCTCATGGCTTCAGCATAGCTGTCGTGATAGCCAATCATTTTGTCTCGGTTGAGCACATCATCGGCACACAGTCTCACGGCATTGGCTTTCTTGCGGTATGTCCGCTTGCCCTCTTCCGTAGGTTTGCTTCTTGCCTTTCTCCGCTCGCCTATCACTATTGGAACGATGGAGGCATGGAGGTGTGGCGTGTGCTCGTCCATGTGGAGAACCACCGAAACGACATTCTCCTTGCCGAATGTGTCCTGCAACCACTTCAAGCTGTCGTTGCACCAATCGTCAAGCTGACCATTGGCTGCGATGTTCATCATGTCCTCGTGCGTTCCAGACAGCACGGTTCTAATCACCCTCACCTGGTCATTGGTTATCTTGCGCTTGATGCCTGCCGTCTTGATGCGGTGGGCGATGGCTTCGTCACGACCATACACACCGCTCGGCATCTTGACAAGCTCACGGTTGAGGTGAGTTCTCGTAGGGTCAGCGTTGTCGGGTATCACCTTGCGCTCTATGTGGTCTGACTCCCTTGCGTCAGAGCTGCCCTTTGCCTTCTTGAAATCCAAACTGAAATGTCCCATAATAAACTTGTTTTTGAGTTGTACAAATCCGCTTGCCGCATTGCGCCCTGCGCATGGCTCACGGGGTTTCAAAAGGGGATGCCCCTTTGCTCAATGGGCGTTTTTAGTGGTGGCGTGCCACTGCGTCAAGAAAACGCCCTATTAAGCTATGGCTTTTCCGTTCAGAATAGCCATTGGAGCAGGAACCGCCTATATGCCCAAGGCTGCGCCTCTCTTTCGAAGTGGAACGGTTTGCTTAACAGGCTGTACTTGGTGTACAGACTGTTTGGATTTAACTCCGCACAGATAGTCGTTCAAGTCTTTGTACTCACTGTACAAGTGGGATGCGTCCCTCACATGGTAGCCGAGGGCAGTCTCGATGGCAAGCGTTGCCTTCTGCCCAGCCTCGTCGTTGTCGAGCAGACAACTGATGCGCTCGTAGCCGTGTAGTGCGCCAATAGCCTTGTCAACGTTGCTTGTTGAGTTGAGTATCACGTAGTCCTGCGCTTCCAATGACGGACAAGACGGAAACTTCTCCATGCGTAACGAGAGAAAGGAAAGATAGTCCATCATACCCTCGAACACATAGCAAGCGTATCTTGGCTCGCCTTGCTGTCGGATATGTGTGATGTCCTTGGGGGACATGCAACCCTTGAAGAATCGGTTACGAACCTCGTAACCGCCCGACTTGTTCTTGAAGCCGATGGCGAAGTAGTTCTTGCCATTATGCGAGAAGTGGAGTTCCACACATTCCTTTCGGGCGATGCACAGGTCAATATTCCGCTCGCTCAGATAGCGTAGGAGTGCAGGGTGGTTGAGTTCCCTAACCTCCAATCTCTCAAAACTCGGCTCGGAAGCTTGCTGAGGGAAAGAAAAGTCAGTCGGGCGGACATGGAGTGCTTGCTTCTCCAGCTTGTCCAAGAGATATGGCAAGCTATCTGATGCGTAGAGGTATGACGCAAGGGTGATGATGTTGCCGCCCTTGCCCACTCCGAAATCGAACCAACTGTTCATCGTAGTGTTCACCTTGAAAGATGCCTCGCTCTCGTTTCTCAATGGTGACTTGTACCAAAGGTTTGCGCCCTGCTGCTTGACAGGACTGTGTCCCAAACTTTGCAGATAGTCTGCAATCTTGATTTGCTTTGCTTCTTGAATGTTCATGTCTTACTGTGGATTAAGTGGTGTATGTATTTCTGATGAATTGTTGAGGATAGTATGTAATTGGTATGATAATCAAAGACTTATCTTCTCAACAATCTCTCAACAAATGGTTCTTTTCAACAAAATCACTGGGCAAAAGAGAAAGAAAGGCATGAGCCGTCATGTTTTATCTTTTCAACAGTCTCTTTATTTTGTTGAGAGATTTGTTGAGAAAATGTTGAACCGTAATTGCCTGGTATTCAACGCTTCTTTCATCATATTCAACAATTCAACAAAATTATATGCTATTTAGCTTGTCTCTTGTTACTGTGTAGAACCTGCCCACACGTTTTGTTGGCGAGTAGCGACCGCTGCTGTTATAGTTGTACTCGTATGAGGTGTAGGTGAGGGCGTTCTCGGAAGGTTGCAGCTTCCAGCAGTCCTGCACTATCTTTCGCACAAGGTGCTTCTCCGCTTTCACGTGGTTGCACTGCAACAAGGCGATTGCGTCATTAAGGCAGAACTGCAAGCTGTCGGTCTGGGTGTTCTCCATGACCTCAAGGTACAGCTCCGACATTTCCACCTCAAGCCTGTTGCGGTTGCAACGTATGATTCTTCTCAGTGCATCAGTAGCTATCTGTTCGGGAGCGAACCACATTCGGCTCTTGTGCTCGGTGGATAGCGTTCTGCCTTGCAGATGAAACAGAAGAGCGGGTATCTCCGCCTTTAGTTTCTCCAAGAAGTTGGTATCATCCGCTTGCAACGATGAAATCTTCCTCACCCAATATCGGGTTTCTCCCTCGTCAATGATGACAGGCAAGGATTCATTGTTAGAACATAGCACGAACTTGGCAAAGAAAGAAATCTCATTTCTGTCCTTACCCTTGGCTTCCACCTTATACGAGAGTGTGGTGCTAAGGTTCTTTAACCGCTCGGAATCCTCCCTGCGGCTGAGCAGCACCTCGTCCACGACAATGAGCAGTTTGCCAGCCCAATCGGAGTTGAACTGACTACGGAAGTCCTCGTTGGTGTTGAAAGTCACGTTGTCTTGGAACAATGCCTTCAGAAAGTTCAAGAACGTGGTCTTGCCTGTGTTCCTCTCCTCTGATACAAGTAGCAGAATGGGCAACTTCTGCACAGGTCTGAGATAGAGCAGTTGCAGGTAGTCCATGCCAAGCTCGTATTGTTCACCGAAGATGTGACTTACCAATTTCTTGATGTTCGGGAAGTCACCTTGAATCGGCTTGTGTCCTATCGGTTCGTAAAGGTTGAGAAAACCATCTATCACCGTGCGGTGGTTCACATGTTCGGGAACGGTACAGAAGCCGTCATACTTGTGAACGTACTTGATGAACTCCTTGCCGTAATCCTGACGCAAGGTCTCCATATTCCATGGGATGCGCTTTCTTACCTTTCCTCCTGTGATGGTAGGTTGGTCAACCACCTTGTACAAGGTAGTGCCAACACGGATGAACACCTCGTTTGTCGTAGGTGCTGCCTGTGGCTTTGCATTTGCCACGCCTACAGGCTGATTGTTGTCGTTTGTCTTGCTCATAATCTAACCTTTGTGAGTTGATAAAATTAAAGTTGCAAAGGTAATGGCGGAAAATCAAAATACAAAACTCAAACTTGCGCAGAATGGAGAAGTTTGAACCGACAATGTTAAAAGATTGGAAATCAAGGTGCTTGATGTAGTCTTTCGGGATAAAATAAAACGAAAAAATCCCAAAGAAAGGCTTCCTTGTAAACCTTTCCTCGGGATGAACAAAAAGTAATTTTACATTATACTTTTACTTGTCTGGTTCTAATTCTTCTACTGCATAAATGGCATGTAGTTCAACTTTCTTAATCTTAGGATATGCCGTTTTATAATAATCTGTCACATCTTTGACTATACTTTCTTGGTCATAGTAAAATGTAGCCAAAACGACTTCCGTATAATTACCAATAGGTAATAAATGCCAAACTTCGGAGTTATCGGCATTTGGCTGAATCTTAAGAATTCCATCCATGCGGACATTTCCTTTATCATCTGTAATGGTTAGTCTCTTGGTTACATAAGAGCCGAAAGGAATATAATCACGAGTACGTATTGTATAATATTTATTGTATGAGTCTTTCTCTATGGCATCAGCTGCAATAGTTGCAGAATCCTCAGAAGAAACACCTTCAACAAAACATTTTCTATCTACCACATACATTGTTCTACTAAGTTCCCAAAGAGCCGTCCAATCTTTTACTTCAACCTTTAATACAGCAGTATTTCCATCGGAATCGGTTATGGTGATAGTGGTATTTCCTACAGAAACACCACTTACATAGATTTCTTTCTCTGCTTCATTTGTTGAGCACGAGACTTTGGCTATACTTTCATCGGAAGATGTTGCTGATATTTTGCCTTTAGCTCCATTTACATTAACTTTGCTGCTACTTTCCGTATAGGTGGTAAGAGAGGTAATCACAATCTTTTTACCAGTATTTATGTCACCAATGATTTCGTCTTGTGTGAGTTGAAGACCAGAGTCATCATCACCGCAGCTTGCCAAAGATAGCAAAGCGGTTAATGCAATAAGAATCATTTTAATTTTCATACATTTCTTCAATATTAAAGGGTTACACTTATATCTAATAAACGCAGACCGTATCAAAAACTTGCATGAGATTTCATATTTTTCTTCATGCGCAATATAAATCACCCTATCAAGAATTTTGTGAATCAATAAATCTATACGACAGTAAATCAGTAAATCAATAAGTCAATACGACAGTGAATATCCAAGCGTCAAAGATGCGACCATTCTCAACTAAAAGCATTTGTCCCTCCGTAGAGTTGCAGGACAATGGCTGTTTTCTCTTTTGCTCCGTACAACCTCTTGAAGATATCATCACGAAGTTGCGCTGCACCATTGGAGGTTAGACGGAAGCAAATGGCAACAACCATAGGGAATCCATACAGCGTTTGCCAAACATCTTTGGAAAGTTTTTGCCTCTTTTGGACTTCCGACATCAACAACATACCTTCTTTATATATGGCTCTTATCACGGCTTTGAGCTTCGGGGTTGTGACATAAAGCATATCTACCAACTCATTTTCACTCATCCACAAGTCCTCCACATTGGACGGAATGGAAAGCCTTCCATTTCCGTCCACGGTGATTACAGTCCTTTTCATGCCATCCCTCCCATTGCAGGCAAATGCCCCTTGATTCGACTTTCAAAGACTGATATGTCATGGTCAAGTTTGGTGCTTGTCACCTTGGCATATATCTGTGTTGTTGTGATGTTCGTGTGACCAAGAATCTTGCTCACGCTCTCTATTGGCATACCATACTCCAATGCTAAAACTGCCCAACTATGACGTGAGACATGAAATGATACACGCTTCTTTATACCACACATTGCAGCAACTTTCTTGATGCGCTTGTTGATGCTGTCAAGGTTGCCAATGTTGAACAAGTGATTACCCTTTCTGAAAGATTTGTATCTCTCAACTATCTGCATGGGAATATCCATCAGCTTGATTTGGAACGGCACACCTGTCTTCTGACGCTTGGACACAATCCAAGGAGAACCGTTTACCATGCTGATGTTGTCCTCTGTAAGATTCTTGATGTCGATAAAAGATATACCTGTCCAACAGCCAAAGACGAAGAGGTCTCTTGCAAATGCCATGTTGGGGTCTTCCAACTTTATTTCAGTCATGGCGGTAAGCTCGTCCAAAGTCAAGAACTCACGTTCCTTGTGGTCTGGGTCAACATGGTACATGGCAAAAGGGTTTCTCGGTATCTTGCCATTGTAGTGTGCAGCCGTGACGATATGCTTCAGCGGTATGGAGTAAATCCAGATGGAGGACTGCGCAAGTCCGACAATATTCTTTAAGTACAAGCAATAGTCACGGATGAACTCCTCGGTAAGCTCATTCATGGACATATCGCTTCGCTTGTACTGATACTTGATGAACTCGGCAACGTACTTTCTCACCACAAGATACTTGTTGTACGTGTTCTTGGCTCTGTCCTTGCCTACACGCTTGGCAAACGCAGCGTTCTCCTTGTCAAAAGCTCTAAGCAAAGTCTCGTACTCCGTACCTATGCCTTGGTATGCGTTTCTCACCATTTCTGCGGTAACGAACGCCTCACGGTCGGAAAGTCGTTGGTAATGCTTGGCGATTTGAGCTTTGATGTTGTCAAGCGCAAAATTCACTTCCTTGGCTTCCTTGCTTTTGCCGATGGCTCTGTTGCCTTTGGCATCCCAGATAGCCTTGGTCACGCTCTGCTTGCAACTGAACTGTGCGATAGTTCCGTTGATTGTCACTCGTCCCATAATAGGGACAATTCCGTTTCTCTCCTTGCTTCCATTTACATAGAAGACTGTCTTGAAAGTGCATCTCATAATTCTTACTTCTTTGTTCGGTGCAAAATTAAACTATGAGAGTTGCATGGCAAAACCAAAACTTACGCAGAATGGGGAAATATGAACCACCACCGTTAAAAAATGCTTATTAGGGCGTTTCTGCGAGGTAATGATTTGAAAGCGTTTCTATTTCTCCAATCTGCGTTTTTCGCTTTTCCTCGTCTATGCCACTTAAAGCCAACGACTGCCACAACCACTTGAAACTCAAAATAAAAGCTTCATTCTGCTATTTTTTGCTTTTTTAGGCGTTATTTTTTTCGAAAATTTCCATAAGGGACCGAAATCTTTGGTTAATAAATAAAATATGGCTTTTAG
>ERZ827524.2885-NODE-2885-length-11026-cov-3.346003_pt1 | contig 11026 bp, 9 predicted proteins | sample MGYA00519702_ERZ827524 | MGnify/ENA primary metagenome ERZ827524 (study PRJEB31778, sample SAMEA3449341) | human gut metagenome | biome: human gut; feature: human-associated habitat; material: faeces | place: United Kingdom | collected 2010/2012 ...
CCGCACTGTTTGATTACAGCATTCTCTTTTACCGGATTTCCCGTATCAAGTGATGCTCCGTCTGCACCGAAATCTACATTCAGGAGTTCTGTTTTTTCCGCTCCCATTGCAGGTGCCGAAATTGTCTGAACTTGGAATCCATTTAAAATTGCCCAGTCTCCCATATTTTTATCGCAAACAATCAGCTTTAAGTACAATTCTGTAACACCTGAAGCATAGTCTGTAAGATTAACCATAGGTTTCTTATTTGCATCACTGTCTATTTTTGCCAAAGATGTATATGTAATGCCATCCTTACTGCCTAATAATTCAAAATATGGTCCGTTGAATACTCGCTCAATATTAAATAACGCACGAATTGTACCAATTTTTTCTAAATCCTTTAAATGGTAAATAATTTCTGCATTTTCCACATCACAGTTTACAACAGTCAATCCATCGGGGAAAGAATTGCTCAGTCTGCTGCCCCAGTCTGTAAAGTGTGAGCCACTCTCGGCTTCTGCTACCCAGCTGTCGTCTGAAAAATCACTGCTGATAACCGTTCCGGAGGAGCGAACATTTTCCTGTGCCACCGTTGCGACACGCAGCCGACGAACCGAAGCCCAATCTCCGCAAGCTCCATCATTAAATACAACTTGTAAATAGAAATCTGTTGCACCGGCAACCGTTTTGCTTAAGTCGTACAACACAGAATCCGCCGGTTCCCAGGAATTCGGCGAGCCCAATGTTGTAACCTTGGTCCATGCATCTGATTCGTTTACCTTTACGTTTACATCAACCGTAGCGCCCATAATTGCCCGTCCGGTCAACATTACAGAGGCTTTTCCGACCGCCGCAAGATCAGTAAAATGATACGTCAGCGAACCAACACCGGTTGCATCCAATGTAGCCGCTTTGTTTTCTCCGCACTGTTTGATTACAGCATTCTCTTTTACCGGATTTCCCGTATCAAGTGATGTTCCGTCTGCGCCGAAATCCACATTCAATAGCAGACCATCAACCACATCTGCGGTACTACCGGCGATTGATATTGGAATCGCTGCTACAACAAGAACAATTGCAAGGATCAGTGACAATACCTTCTTTGACTTTTGCCTTAACACAACAATACCTCCCATACATTGAACTTTCATTTAATAATATAACTAAATTTTTCCAAATAATTGGTATACTTTTTGTTTGTATTAAGTATAGCATAACGTCTTTTGAAAGTAAATAACATAGCAAGACAATATTATGTCATATTTAGACATTTTTTAAAACTCAAAAAGTTTTTATCAAATAAAATGAATATTATAAGCACTGTATAACGATAAAGAATAAAACTATTTTGTTTGTTTTTACATCTTAAAGCTAATAAACAATATAATTTTGTACAGATATGCAGATAAAATGAAATTTTATTGAACAGCTTGACCAGACAAGAGAACCACTTTGGTCGCTAAAAAGTCATAGATGCGTTTTTTGATATATCTTGTCTTTGTCCAATACAGGATAACACAATAAACGGATATGTCGGCACTATGTGCTTCCTCGATTTACACAGCTAGGGGAGCATATAAAAAGGAAATTAAATGTGCGAAATTATGCAAGAATACTTCTATTATTCAAAACAGATTAAAAGCGGTTTCGCATAATGCGAAACCGCTTTTAATCTGTTTTGAAGTTTTTGTGTTCTCTTTAAATAAAAGATAGGACAACAACCTATTCTATGATATCAGTTGTAATATAATCAACTCCGATTTCCACCATTTTTTTAGCGTCTTCCAAAGAATCTACTGTCCAAACGTTTATTTTGATGCCATTACGATGAAGTTCCTCAGCAACTTCTTTGGTAATGCTTCCGAAAAAAGCGTCAATATCTAAACGATACTTTTTCAGAGTACTTATCATTTCTTGAATATCAGGAATTTCTCCAACCAGATATTGCGCCGGCTGTAAAGGATATGTTTTTCTCAAAGTAATTAAATTCTCCAATGAAAAGGAGATAAAAACAGTGTTTTCAAGATAATCCATGTCTTTAACAATGCCTACAATTTCTAAAATTACGTCTTCCGTCATGTTGTTTTTCAGTTCCAAAACCGCTGTTTTCTCATATTTTTTGCAAATAGAGATATATTCTTCCAGGGTCGGCATGATAAGATCTCCACGACTTTTTTCACCGTTGATGTCTGTAAGTTTCAGACTGCGCAGGGTGTCAAAATCCGTTTGTTCCACAGGATAATTATCAACCGCAACTCTTCCAGTAACATCATCATGGATAATTATATATTTTCCGTCTGCCGTTCGATGTACATCTGTTTCAATTCCGAAATAGCTGTGATTTCCGGCTGCCACAAAAGCTGCTGCGGTGTTTTCGCGTTCGATGCCGCTTAATCCTCTGTGAGCTATCATTTTAATGCTTCCCTTATCCAGCTTTAACGTATCCATATTACTCTGTCCTCCAATTTAATTTTCTAATGCTTTTCTGTCAAATCTAATACATGCCACAACAATTGACAACATTCCGAATATCTCATATATGACCCCCGCTCTAGACTGCACCAAAAAATCATAGACAAGCCATACAATACATGATGGTATCGTTAAATAGCGTAAATACCGAGTATTTTTTATGCTATATGAGATGGTGGTAAATGCCTTTCCAAGCATAGCCAAAAGACAAACCGGACCCGTCCATGAAAACATACATGCTCCAATCAATAAAAATAAGAAAAAAACGGTGACGGCAATCTGTCTTTTTCCTCTTATATTTGACCTTGAAAGGGTACAATTGCGTATCACACCAATCAAATTCGTCAACATTCCCGCATAAGCACCCAACATAACATACTGAACACCAAAAAAAAGTTCGGATGCCGCTTTTGTCAGTAATATTTTCTTATGTGTATTACTTTGATACGCCAGTATTCCGAATATCAAGCCAAGATATCCCACCGCCTGTGCTGTTATGTCATACAATCTCTTTACTCCTTCTTTACATTTTTATATCAGTATATTATAATAGATAAAAAAATGCAACACTGGCGAGAAAAAAGACAACTTTTAATATTCTTTTATCAAAATGAGCAGGAATGCGCAAAATCTATTTTATCTGCCGCCTAAAATGAAAAAAGGATATTCCTTTTTCATGATTGGTATCCAATTACAGACCCAAGCTGTACGATACAATATCAAAACAACCGAAAAGGATGGGATCTTATATGTTTAAATGTGAAAGAGAAAAGGAAATTCTTGATATTTTGAAGCAAACCGAATACGCAACAGTAGAGTATCTGTCCAAAAAAATGTGCATCAGCCCTTCCAGTATTCGGCGAGACTTATCATCAATGGAAGCACAGGGACTGGTGCTTCGAAGTTATGGCGGTGTTCAAATTACCGATTCTGTTAACAGCATCGTTTCTTTTTCCATGCGCAGTCATAAAAACATACGTGAAAAAAAGCGTATTGCCCAAACAGCAGCCACGCTGGTCAAAGAAGGAGATGTCATATTTGCAGATGGCTCCAGTTCCTCTTATTTTTTACTCAGCGAATTAGTTTCGATTAAAGATATCACCATTATCACCAACAGCATAGACGGTCTGTATTTTCTGACGCAGTTTGGTGTAAAAGCAATCTCCACCGGCGGCATGATCAGTACAGAGAATCACTCGGTACTGATAAACCATTTTGCGGATTCTGTCATTTCATCGATACAAGCTGATATAGCGTTTTTTTCAGCGCAGGGCATTGCAACTGACGGAACAATTTACGATTGCTATTTATCAGAAATACCCCTAAGAAAATTAATGATGGAGCATGCCAAAACAACTGCGTTTTTATGCGACAGTAATAAATTGGGTAAAACTGCCGCATGGAAACAATGCCATATAAACGATGTGGACTATATTGTCAGCGATACAGATCTGTCCTTTAAATTTGAAGGAAATATTCCGACTTCAAAATTTCTAAGTCCCCAAGCAAACAGCAATAGCAAATAGCTGAAAACAGCATCAGATGAATAAACAAAATCAAAGCTTTAATTCAAACCAAAAAGTGCTTCCGACACCTTTTTGGCTGGTTACACCACAGGTACCTCCGTGCAGCTCAACGGTAGATTTTACAATAGAAAGTCCTAATCCGGTTCCCACAACCGCGCGCTTATGCGTTTTATCCACTTTATAATAACGGTCCCATATCAGCGGCAGCATATCTTGCTCAATTCCCTCTCCGGTATCCGTTACCGAAATGCGTACTTTGTCATCATATGCCGTTTGAGAAACTTCGATTTTTTTATCTTCACCGGTATAAACGATCGCATTATTAATCAGATTATAAACCACTTGAGAAATGCGCAGCTGATCCGCTGTCACAAAAACATTTTCCCGATATAAGAAAGAAATCTGATATCCGTCATGTTCTGTCAGCTTGTGATATCGCAGCATGGTATCCTGTATCGTCTCGGTCAGGGAAAAACGTTCTAATTTTAACGTTTGCGTGCCCGATTGCAGCTTTGAAATATCCAGCATATCATTTACAAGATCGGTAAGCCGTTTTGCCTCGTCAATGATAATCTGCACATTTTCCGGCGTGTTTTCGCCTGGCAGATCCCGCATCACCTCACCGTACCCCGTTATCATGGTCAAGGGAGTACGCAGGTCATGAGATACGTTTGCGATCAATTCCCGTCTCAGTTCTTCCGTTTTAGAAAGCTCTGTTGCGGCATAATTCAGTGTATCTCCCAATTCGGCAATTTCCCGATAGCCGTTGTTCGGAAAAGTAATATCATATTTTCCCTTTGCCAACAGCTTCGCCGAATCATTAATCTTTTCTATCGGTCTTGAAATAATTTTTGCAATCATTATTGACAATATCAACGCCAATAAAATTAAGATGACCGATATCCACATCAGCTGAATGCGCAAAGTACAGACTGTCGCATCCACCGGAGAAATAACCGCATTGAGCATTATCATCACTTCCTGATTATCTCGCTGCGTCAGCTTTACGTAAATAATGCTTTCCATTTCCTTGCGCGATTGGTCGGTATTTGGATTTGTGCTATTCCAACCAAACTCATCAAAAAAACCAATATTAGGCGTAAACTTTACCCTGCGTTCCAGATATTCGCCGTTGTTTTCCAACGCGTTTAAGTAATATATCGACAACTGACGGGCACCCAGCTTATGAATGGTACAATCCCGTGCCATTTCTGCACTGCTGATATCAGTTCCGTTCTGATCCACCACTCGAATACAAATATCATTGCTCTCGGCGATATTAGAAATAACCGTTTCCAAATCATCCTGCTCAATATTTTTAATTAAGGTTACAGCACTGGAATGGATACTGCGTGTTTTGATCATCTTATAAAAGTCTTCCAAAAACACCGTTTGAAACAGCCACAGTAAGCAGAATCGCTGCCGTAAAAACAGCAAAGCAAAGAAACACTTTCCATTTCAGGCTAAGCTTGATCCGTTTCAAAGCGATATCCCACCCCTCTTAGTGTAACAATATATCTGCTGCAATCTCCGAGACTCTTTCTCAGCAATTTGATATGGGTATCCAAAGTGCGGTCATCCCCGTAAAAATCATAGCCCCACACTTCAGTGATAAGCCGCTCTCGCGTCAATGCAATGCCGCGGTTTTTAACCAGGTAAAAAAGCAAATCATATTCTTTCGGAGACAGGCTGAGCCGCTCGCCGTCAACACATACCGTTCTCGCAGTAAAATCAATTGCCAGACTGCCCTGCTCAAACACCTCGTTTTCCTGTTTCATGCTTCCTTTACTTCTTTTCATAATGGCGTCCACCCGCATCATCAATTCCCTGGGAGAAAACGGTTTGATGACATAATCATCAATTCCAAGCTCAAAGCCATGTATCCGGTCATATTCTTCACCCCGGGCAGAAAGCATGATAACCGGCGTATCTGAAGTCTTCCGAATTTCCCGGCAAGCAGAAAACCCATCAAGTTCCGGCATCATAATGTCCATAATAATGATATCAAATTTATGGTTTTGACATTTTTCCACAGCTTCCATACCGTTTGCTGCCTCGGTCACGGAATATCCTTCAAAGTTTGCGTATTTTTTAATAATATCTCGAATCTTGTCTTCATCGTCTACAACCAAAATATGATACACATCATTTCCTCCTGACACGTTTTTTGTCTGAATTCAGCTTAACACAAATATGTGATATTTTTTTGAACATTAGGAAATGTTTTACTGACTTTTCAAAATACCATTTATTTTTTCGATTTCCGCCGCAATTCCAAATACCGATGAAAACGTTCCCGAAAGGATGTTCCATCCCGTTCAACTTCCGGAACACCAGGATGCAAAGCCTGTTCAACAAAAATTTCCTGTGCGTTGACGGGATGCTCATTTCCGGGTTTTCTGCAAGTATAACTGCCATCCAGATGCATCTCTCTCGCTTTTACATTATCGACAAACATAATATCCAGCATTGACAAAATACGTTTTTTTAACTGACCGTTTAATATCGGACAGGCAATTTCTACCCTCTTTTCGGTATTTCTGGTCATCATATCTCCGGAAGAAATATACACTTCTATTTCTTCTCTGGCTCCAAAGCAATAAATACGGGAATGCTCCAAAAAACGACCGACAATACTGATTACCGATATATTTTCTGTCTCGCCCGGCACCCCCGGCAGCAAACAGCAAATCCCTCTCACCAACAATTGAATCGACACTCCAGCTTTAGACGCCTTCGCAAGCCGCTGAATGATATCGCGATCGGTAAATGAATTACACTTCATAATAATTCCGGACGGTCTGCCCGACTGCGCTTTTTCGATCTCTACATCGATGAGGTGCAAAATCCGTTCTTTAAAATCAGACGGAGCCACCCAAAGTTGATTGTATTTTCCCTTCAAATTTCCCATCGACATGTTCAGAAAAAACTCCTGAGCATCCTTTCCGATCTCCGGGTCTGCTGTGATAAAGCTGAGATCGGTATAAAGCTTTGCTGTTTTTTCATTATAATTTCCGGTTCCAATCTGCGTAATATGACGGATTTCATCGTGATGCCGCACTGTCAGCAGACAAATTTTGGAATGCACTTTGAAATTATCGGTACCGTAGATAATATGGCAGCCTGCTTCTTCCAATCGCTGCGCCCATTCAATATTGTTCTGCTCATCAAACCGCGCCCGAAGCTCCATAAGCACCGTAACATCTTTACCGTTCTCTACCGCTTCAATAAGATACTGCGCCAATTTTGAATGGCTGCTGATTCGATATAACGTAATTTTAATCGATAAAACCTCAGGATGAACAGACGCATCCTTGATCAAATTCAAAAACGGCTGCATACTTTCATAGGGATAAGAAAGCAGAATATCTCTGCGGCAAGCCTGCTGTAAAACACTTTCCTTAGCATTAATAAACGGTGACGGCTGAGGCTGATGTGGCGCACGGAGCAAAACATCCCGGTCTTTGCCTGACAGCCGTTTTTCCAGGGAAAAACAATAAGATAAATCAAGCGGCGCTTTTGAGGTGAAAATCTGATGCGATTTTAAATGAAGCTTTTCAGATAAAAAGCGCATGGTTTCTCCTTGCAGTTCTCCTTTCATTTCCAGACGAACCGGGGCCAAACGCAAGCGTTCCTTTAAGATTTGCTTCATATGCTGACGATAATCGATATCTTCATCAATATCTCCGGCGTCGGTATCGATATCTGCATTTCTGGTTACGCAGATAATAGCCTTATCCAATACAGTATACATATCAAACACTGTTTCCGCGTAATGCAGCAATATATCTTCCGCAAGCAAAAAGCGTGCGCCGTCCGCATCCGGGTAAAACAATCTGCCGATACTGGAGGGCAACGGAATAATACCGAACAGCTGCTTGTCTCCCCGCTTCAAAGTCACCGCAATATTGATCTGTTTGTTGCCGATATGTGGAAAGGGGTGGCGCGGATCTATAATTTGCGGAGAAAGCAACGGCAAAACAGAATGGAAAAAATATTGATCCATCCGCTTTATTTCCTGTTTCGACAAATCATTAAAGTGGAGATGGACAATCCCATATTCCGCCAACTCTTTTGTCAACGCCCGATAAGACTCATCCCTTTTTTTATATAAAGGGCGCACTGCTTTGTGGATTGCTTCCAACTCTTCTTTCGCGTTCATTCCGGTTTTATTGTCGGTATATTCCGGTGCAAAATTCATACAGTCTGTCAGACTGCCCACCCGTACCATAAAAAACTCATCCAAATTGCTGGTAAATATTGATAAAAACTCATAACGATTCATTAACGGTGTGTTAGGACAATTTGCTTCTTCCAAAACACGCTCGTTAAATTTCAGCCAGGAAAGCTCTCTGTTTTGCATATATCGGCGCGCTTCTTCCTTACTCCCCATCGTCACTCCTCCTTATTTTATGCAGATCTGTCCGGCAAGCTATTACAACATGTCTTGTTTTCCAAGCACTTTGTCAATCAGGTAGCCTTCCCGTACACCATACTTGCTGACCACCACCTGCTTGGAGCCAAACATTTTCACGACCTCCGCTAGCAGCATTAAACCGGGCTGAATATTCAGCATCCGTTCAGGTACTGCTTTATAAAACCTGCGGCGCACTGTCAGATCCCCTTTGCGGAGCATACGGTTCAATTGTGACAAATATTCCGTATCCAGATATTCTACTTCTGCCGGCACATCCAGCACCTCCCGGCACAGCTTACGAAAAGCCCGCGCAGTCCCCCCCACGCCGCAGATTAACGCAACATCATTCTCCGGACACCAGCATAATTTTTCAAACTCCCGGCGGATATGCTTTTTGATTGCCAACCGTTCTTCTTTATCCGGGAAAACGCCGCTGACATGGTTTTGGTATAAATTTAAAGAACCGATTGGAAAGCTGGATAAATGAAGGATACTGCCCTGCTCAAACAATACAAGCTCGGTACTGCCGCCGCCGATATCCACCAATATTCCCCGCTCCATTTTCAAAAAATGAGTAGAGCCGATAAAGTCAAGCCTTGCTTCCTCTTCCCCCGTAATAATCTCGGGCGCAACGCCGGCATATTCCCGAATATAGCGCAGCACTTCCTCTTGATTTGCTACATTCCGCAAAGAGGCAGTCGCAAAAACGGAGATGCTCGGAATATTAAAATTTCGAGCGATAGTATAGAAGTTTCCGATTGTTTCTGCCGCTTTTTTCATTCCTTCCTCAACCATGATACCGTTTTCAACGTACCCTGCAAGTCCCACAGTATCTTTTTTATCAATCAACGGCTGGATATTTCCGTTTTCACACTGATATACAGACAATCTGACCGAATTAGAACCCACATCAATTACCGCATAAAGCATAGTGATGCCTCCCTTGGTTTTATCTGCTTTATTTTTTATTATAACATAAACCTTTATTTATTGTACACCGGTATGAAGTAAAATATGAGTAAAACTTCAAGTTAAAAAGGCGCGGCATACATTAATGATGTATGCCGCGCCTTTTTAATCATTGTTTTTCAACCAACTGCAAAGTTCTTATTTGCTTTTCGGAAAAGTTTCATACTTTGAAAATGGAATTCTGCCCGAAAGTGCTGACAAAAGATCATTCATTGCAGTCATCTTCGCAATCAATGTCATCCTGATCAGACATAAATTCTCTGCTGGTAACCCGCTTTAATGTTCGTTGCTGTTCAATCATATCCGACAGCATATTTTTGATTTCCCCGGATCTCTTAATTCTCAGAATATCAAATTCAGGCGTTGAACGATCGGCAGAGCAGCAATGAATGGTACCCAATCCGAAGATTCGTTCGCCAAACGAACGCTTGAGAGTCACATCCATAATACGATAAAGTCGTATTTCTTCTTCTTTTTTATTCAAAAAACCCGTTTCAACCAACAACTTTTCTTCAGTCAGCGAATATTTTGTAAAAGACCACGGCAAGCCAAACAAAGTTCGTTTACGATCCTGCCAAACCACATTTATTTCCGCCATCAGAAACACCTCCTTGAAATATTAAAACATCTTTGTATTTTAGTATAACAGATTTTTTACCGAATTTCCACTATTTTACAAAAAGAGCTATCTACCGCAATTTTCTGAAACAAGCCATTCTTTTGCCTTTTCAAAATCATAAATAAATTCTATTTCAAACCCATGGTTATACAGACTTCTTTTCAGTACTTTCTTTGATTTTTTGTCAACACCAACAAAGCAAACGCGTGTAAAGTGTTTGTCTGTTTTTGTCAATGCTTCAATTACCGACAATCGGATATTTTCTGTAATTACCGTTTCGTCAAAATCAAAGCAAATTAAAGATGTTGTGGAAGGTTTCGTAAACATCGGAAGATCGTTGCGCAACTTTTCTAAAACAAGCGCCTCATATTCATATATCCCATCCAAATGCTCAAACCATATCTCTCCACCTCTGAAATACATGGCAAAAGATTTCTTGCGAAAGCCCGGCAAATCTCGAGGATTTTGAATTAATTTGTAATTCATTTTCTTTCTCCGACAGCTTCAGCCTTGTTACTTTTAAAATAAATCTACCGAAAAGGATTAGATGCTCTTCGGTAGATTTTTCACTTTCTTATACAAACCTGCTCAATGGGGCTTCTTTTTTATTTTGACGCCAATAGTTTTTCTATTGTCGCAAGCTTTACGCAAATGCAGAAAAGCTGCATTGCCAGTTTCAATTCCTCAACCGGAGGGAAAGTAGGAGAAATCCGAATATTAGAATCTTTCGGATCTTTCCCATAAGGGAAAGTAGCTCCGACCTTAGTCAGTGTAACGCCGCCCTCTTTGCACAACTCATATGTACGAGTCGCACAACCCTCTAAAGAATTAAAAGACACAAAATATCCGCCGGTCGGTTTTTTCCAGGAACCGATTTCAAACGGAGCAATCTCTTTATCAAGCATCTCCAGCACAACATCAAACTTCGGTTTAATAATGGCAGCGTGCTTTTCCATATGTGCATGAATTCCGTCCAGATTTTTAAAATATCTTACATGCCTTAATTGATTGATTTTATCAAATCCGATGGTTTGATAAAAA
>ERZ827524.2890-NODE-2890-length-11017-cov-3.314815_pt1 | contig 11017 bp, 9 predicted proteins | sample MGYA00519702_ERZ827524 | MGnify/ENA primary metagenome ERZ827524 (study PRJEB31778, sample SAMEA3449341) | human gut metagenome | biome: human gut; feature: human-associated habitat; material: faeces | place: United Kingdom | collected 2010/2012 ...
AGGCCGGGCCAAAGGCCCGGCCTGGGCAGGCGTCCCGCCTGCCAAACGCCGCGCTTGTGCGCCGCCCGCCTTAATATAAAAAAACGCCCAACCACTAAATTGCAAAATCAATTAGTAAAATCAAGCGCTTTTTATAAATGTCCAAAAACAAACAAAGCATTGCTGTACAATAGAGAATACACTTCAGCAGTCGGAAATTTGCTTGTTCTTATATTATCCCTATCCGGCATCCCCCCGTGCGCCTTCCTTCTCGTCTGCCTTGAAAACCTAAATTACTGAAGAGCTGAAGCCGCGGAGTCAAAAATTTGCTGATATGCCTCCCCGCAAGGCACAGAAACAGCATATACCATGCATTGCATAGAACGAAAGCAATACAGCAAAGCCACAAATGCAGTTCTTGAAAACAGCATTATCCTTTGTACGCTGATGTCTATATAATCAAAATTAGACTTTTAAGAATTTTTCATTATTACTCCCTCAACCGTATCCGCTATATGCTCGCACGCATCCACGCATTTCTCCAGATAAATATATATCTCCCGCCAGGTTATAATCGTAATAGCGTCATTGCAGGTAGTATGCAGCATACGCATACTGGATATAAAGAGCTTATCCGCTTCTTCCTCAAGAGTATTTATAGTAACTATATAATCGTGCAGCTGCTTGGATTTCCTAAAATCAGCAAACTCAGCTATCAGTTTTTTCACGGCCTCTCCGCAGCGTATTATAACCTCGCACAGCTTAAGCGCGTCCGGCCTGATTACGCGAATATTGTTGCAGTAAATGCGCAGCAGAACATCCTCTATTTTATCTATAACCTCATCTATATTCTGGCTCAGAAGGGTTATGTCCTCCCTCTCAAGAGGAGTAATAAACGCCTTAGTGAGAACATTAAGCAAATCATGCTTTTTTTCATCAGCCGCATGCTCGACATTATGCATTTCGTCCAGCTTTTCTTTTATACGTTCAGGGTTAAAATCTCTTAAAACCTTATCCAGCAAATGGGCCGCCTGACATGCGTAGTCTGCACAGGTAAGAAAATTCTCAAAATAATATGCGTCCTGTTTTTTTGACATTTTTAATCTACCTCCAAATTATACACAGCTATCCATTTAAAAAATAGCCATAAAGAGCTTAGCCATAATAAAGCTTATTAAACCGCAGCCAGGGAACGTGAATACCCATGTCAGCATCATGTCCTTGACAACGCCGAAATTAATGGCCGAAAGGCGTTTAACCGCACCTACTCCCATTATAGCGCTGGTCTTGGTATGGGTAGTGGAAACAGGAATACCGAAAAGGCTGGAAAGCAGCAGGCAGGTTGCAGCCGAAAGGTCGGCGGCAAAACCCTGATACTTATCCAGCCGGACCAAATCCACTCCCACCGACTTTATTATCTTTTCGCCCCCTACGCTTGTGCCCAGTCCCATAACCAGGGAGCACAGCAGCATAAGCCATACAGGGATTGCCAAACCGGTCACTCCGCTTTCACCGTTGCAAAAGGCGATGCCCAGAAAAAGAACGCCGATAAATTTCTGTCCGTCCTGTGCCCCGTGCATAAAGCTCATTGCGGCAGCGCCAAATATCTGCGCGCCCTTAAAAAAGCCATCGGTACGGCGCCTGTCCATGCGCGCACAGATAATTGTTATCAATTTGCAGAATATCCAGCCTATCATAAAGCCCAGCAGCAGACTCATAACCAGGCCATATATAACCTTTATCCACTCAGCTCCGTTAATACCGCCTATGCCGTCCTGGATGGCTATTGCCGCGCCCGAAAGGCCAGCAATAAGACTATGGCTCTCACTGGTAGGAATGCCGAACCAGGAAGCAGCGACGCTGTAAACCACAATAGAAAAGAGGGCCGCACAGAGAGCAATTAATGCCTCCTGCGAATTCCCTCCAAAATCTACCATATTACTGATGGTAAAGGCTACCGAGCTGTTAATATGTGTCATTATAAACACACCGAGAAAATTAAACACGGCGCTGAGCATTATAGCCGACCTGGCCCCCATGCATCGGGTGCCTATACATGTGGCTATGGCGTTGGGAGCGTCCGTCCAGCCGTTGACAAAAATTACTCCAAGGGTAAGCAGCACCGTTATCAATAAAACCGGATTAGAAAATACCTGCTGGATAAAATCTGAGAATGATAGCATATACATATACCCGCCTTTAATTTAATGCCGCCCGCGTCAATGAAGAACGCGCTTCACAGCCGCACGGCCATCGGCTGCGCTTTGCTCCTGCCGTTAAAATGCGAACATAACCCCTAAACGCAGCCTTTAGCTGCATAAGCGAAAATAAAATCTAAAAATGGTGAACGCATTCGCCAAGCATATGTATAAGATAACATCAATCCTGCATTTCGTCAATTATAACTTAATCTTTATCTCATCTTTTCAAACAATTAACAATAAAAACCGCCTTTCATGCAAGAATTATTGCGGACGCCCGTTATATGTGTTCAGTCCGCCGATATCGCTGACACGCCGATAGCCAAAATTCTTAAGCATATGCGCCGCACGGGCGCTCCTGGCTCCGCTCTGGCAATGCACGAAAATAGGAGTGCTTTTGTCCTCAATTAATTCCCCTACCCTTTCTAAATTCTGCAAGGGAATGTTTACACTGCCCTTAATATGGAACTGACTGTATTCCTCCTTTGTCCTTACGTCCAATAATACTGCGTTGTCTTCAGCCTTATAAGCCTCCAGCCCTTTATTTATATCCTTGCCCCCAAATAAATTAAAAAGCATTTTTCTCTCCTCCTTTAGGATTAATTTATAAGAGATAATACGGGCCAGACAGCTGGATTTGCGTCCCTGCCGGGTAATTTTATTCTCCGCATACGCCCTGGGGCAATGTCGCTTGACTGCATCTCATACATAATAGAGAATCATCACATTCTAGACTGGACACCCCAACCCTTGAAATTCGGAAGTTTTCAACGGAGGAGTTGTGCAGGAGCGCACTCCAGCTAAGGATAACGCAGAAAACAGACAAATCTACATAAAGGACGCGTATTATCCTTTGTAAACTAATGCTGTGTTTATACAATGCAATCAAAAGGCCTTGATTTTTGCAGGAATGACGCGTCCGTCTTATTGCCGCAGCCACCGAAGCGGCCCGCCGCCCGCTTCTTACGGCTATTAATGGGCAATTCAGCAAAAATCTCCGACCGCAGAAAATAGCGGTTTTACGGATTTGCAAGGCGGCCGGGCGAATAAATACCAGCATATTTTGAGGACGGCGGCGCAGCAAAACCGAGCAATTCCCTCCTCTGCGGCGCATTGTACTCTGATTGCATTGTCTGTGCCGTTATTATAACTGTTTTTATACATAACCATCTGTAACTGAATCACACTGCACAAGAAAAAATACCGCGTTAGAAACAAACAATATAGAGTGCAATTAATAATTGACACAGGCATTAAAGAAGGGTATCATAATTTAAGACAATGCTTATAAACGCTGTACGGCAAGCATATACAACCATTATTGCCTTATAAGCAATATAAATCTATTAGTATATTTTATCGGCTCTGGGTTATGCTGATTAATAAAGGGCGGATACAAAAGGAGATAATGATAATGAAAATTGCTGTAACCTATGATAACGGACAAATTTTCCAGCATTTTGGGCATACAAAGCAATTTAAGCTTTATACAGCCGAAAACGGAAAAATCCTCTCGGAAGAAATTATTGACAGCAGCGGCAGCGGGCACGGCGCGCTCGCAGGACTCTTATCCTCGCTGGGCGCTGACGCCCTTATATGCGGAGGCATAGGCGGCGGGGCCCAGGCCGCCCTTAAGGAGGCCGGAATTCTCATTTACGGCGGCGTCCAGGGAGATGCGGATAAGGCCGCGGCCAGCCTTGCAGCCGGAACCCTCGAATATGACCCCAACGCTGAATGCGGGCACCACGGCGGGCACGGTGAACACAGCTGCGGCGGACATGAAAACGGTCACAGCTGCGGCGGACACAGCGGCGAACATAGCTGCCAGGGCCACAGCTGCCATAACAGCTGAAATATTATAAAGTTTTAACTGCCGTTTTCCCCCCGCTCACCGGCAGCAGCACCAATAAATAAAATTATAAAGGCGCGTGATTGCTGACCCTTTTTAAGCGTCAGCAATCACGCGCCTTTAAAAATTCCATTTAAGCCTCCGCCGCGCCAGGCATTAATGGAAATCTAGCGGCACTCGGTACATATATATTCAGGCACTGTTCTTTCATTTATCACCGATTCATAAAGCCGCCAGCCCCCGGCAAGATTATAGCAGTCATAGCCCAGGCCCGAAAGGATACGGCAGGCAATATAGCTGCGCAGGCCGCTGTGACAATGAACATATACAGGCTTATCCGCAGGGATTTCATTAATCCGTTCCCTGAGCGAATCCACAGGTATATTAATAAATCCGTCTATTTTCCCGCGCGAAACCTCCAGGGGCGTGCGCACGTCTAACAAGGTAACACTTCCGTCCCTGGGCAGGTTTGCTACATCGTGCCAGAAAAACTGCTTTACCTTTTCAGTTACTATGTTTTCCGCGGTAAAGCCCAGCATATTCACCGGGTCTTTGGCGCTGCCGAAAGGCGGAGCGTAGCATAATTCAAGCCGGGTTAAATCTGTGATTTTTGCGCCCAGGCGGATGCAGGCGGCCAATACGTCCAGGCGCTTATCCACCCCGTCAAATCCTACAATCTGCGCGCCCAGCAGTTTTAAAGTCTTTCTGTCCCAAAGCGCCTTTACGGACATATTGGCGCCGCCCGGATAATAGGAAGCGTGGGAGGCCGAGTAAATATAGGTTTTATCATAATCCAGCCCCATTGCGGCGGCTCCCTTTTCATTCAGGCCGGTAGCTCCGGCAGTCATGTCAAACAGCTTAATTACGGCCGAGCCCTGGGTACCCGTATATTCAGAAGGTATGCCCGCGATATTATCAGCCGCTATCCGCCCCTGCTTATTAGCCGGGCCGGCTAAGGGTACAAAGACAGGCTGGCCGGTTATAAAATCATGCACCTCCACAGCGTCTCCCACTGCATATATATCAGGAACCCCTGTGCGCATATGGCTGTCCACTATTATACTGCCCCGTCCATTCAAAGGGATACCGCATTCGCGCGCCAGACGGGTTTCGGGCTTGACTCCGGCAGACATTATAACCATATCTGCTTTTACCTCTCCCCTATTCAGAACCACCCTGCCGTCCTTTATGGCCTTAACGCCGTTATTCAAAAGCAAATTTATACCCTTTGACTTTAAATACCGGTGCACATCAGCAGCCATATCAAAATCCAGCGAAGGTATCAAATGTTCCGAAAGCTCCGCTACCGTCACATTTAAACCGGCCTCTTTAAGATTTTCCGCCATTTCAAGGCCGATATATCCGCCGCCCACCACCACTGCGTCCCTGGGCTGCTTTTCATTTATAAAATCCTTTATTTTCAGGGTATCGGGGATATTGCGCAAAGTAAATACAAAAGAAGCGTCAGCTCCCTCAATATTAGGCTTGACCGGCTCTGCTCCGGGTGATAAAATCAAATTGTCATAGCTTTCGTTATATATTTCACCCGTTTTAAGGTCTTTGACCGCAACTGTTTTTTGCGCCGGGTCAATCTTAACCGCCTCGCTCTGCACGCGGACATCTATATTAAACCTCGCCTTAAAACTTTCGGGGGTCTGTAAAGTCAGCTTTGACTTGTCGGTTATAACGCCGCCGATAAAATAGGGCAGCCCGCAGTTGGCGAAGGAAACGTATTCCCCCCGCTCCAGCATGACTATTTCATCCTTCTCCCTAAGCCTGCGCAGCCTTGCCGCCGCCGAAGCGCCTCCCGCTACGCCGCCGATTATTAAAGTTTTCATAAAATTACCTCTCTTTCAAAGGAGTTTATTATATATGCAAAAAAACATTTTCGAGCCTGTATTTAAAGAGTTTTTCCCCTTTTGGGACAAAATCCCTTCAGCCGACCAGGATTATATCTGCAGGCATTCTTCCGCCGCAGCCTATCCCCAGGGAACACATCTGCATAACGGAGAAGAATGCTCAGGAGTTATTCTTGTAAAAACGGGATGCATACGCATTTACATGCTGTCCGATTCAGGCAGGGATATAACCCTTTACCGTCTCTATCCGGGAGATATCTGCATGCTGACCGCCTCCTGCGTATTGCAGGCAGTTACCTTTGAAGTGTTGGCCGACGCTCAGGAGGACAGCCAATGCTATGTAATAAGCGGGCCGGCATTTGCGCAGATTTCCGAACGCAGCCCCTATATAAAAATCTTTGCGCTGGAAACCGCAGTGCGCCGCTTTTCAGATGTTATGTGGGTCATGCAGCAGATACTTTTTATGAGCATGGACAAACGGCTGGCCATATTTTTATCAGGCGAAATAGCCCGGACAGGCCAGGACATCATTCAGTTAACGCATGAGCAGATAGCCAGATATATGGGCTCGGCGCGCGAAGTGGTCTCCCGAATGCTGAAATATTTTTCAAGCGAGGGTATTGTGCAGGTATCGCGCGGAGGCATAAAAATATTAGATAAAAACCGGCTCAATGCCTTGGCAAATTAATGACGCTCCAAGAACTTTAGAAGCCGCCCTTACGACCCGGCAAAGAAGCGCCCAAATACGCACGCTTGCAGCCAGGATGAAAATGCACGCCGCGAACGCAAAAAAACACGCCGTGATAAATGTCTCCTTACACACAATGCTGTTGCGGTATAACGCAGAACCGATTAAAAATACTCTGCAAAAGCCTTAAAACCGCCTCGGACAATTCCAAGACCCGCTGCACATAAAAAATAAAGCGCGGATATTTTGCGGCACAGCTTATTTTAAGCCTAAAAGCCTCTCTTTAAATCCGCAGGGCGTGTTTGCCCCGCCCGCGCCGAGCTGGAACCGCAAAAGCCTTTTTTGACCAGCCTCGTAATTCAGATTAATTATACCATTTTGCCCCGCTTTGTTCTGTGATAAAGTCACATTGCTTTATAATTTTGTGCCGGCTCAATGCCCAGAGAAAAATAAGCACCGCACTACGGCTCCTTTTTGCCGCAAATATCTTCTATCTCCCGGCTTAGGCTGAAGGGCACCCGCCTGGGGCCCCGCACCCAACACACCCCATGCTTTTTCAGAACCTCCAGACCAAGCTGCCCTTTGTTAAAGATATGCTCCCGTTTTATTCTCATCATTTTTTTCATGCGCACCTGACCGTTATCAAAATTGCAGGGTATATCAGTTTCCACTGCCTCGCATTTATATAAAATGGAAGAATCGGGCGCCGCAACGTACACATAAACCGTATCCCCCACGGCTATATTGCTGCTCTGCTTCCATAAAATTATTTCATCCTGCTCAAAGGCTTTTTTGACGTCATAGTATTTGGGATTGGCCGGTACTATCCATTCCCGGCCCGCTGAGCGCTGCTTTTTGTCCTGAGTAAGCATAAAGCTTAAATCAAGCAGGAAAGTAATTTTGTCCAGGTCTACAGAGCCGTCCAAAAGCACGCTTATCCAGGTGCTCTTATTCATATGGTAGGCAGGCAGTATTCCCTTCTCATCCAAAATAGGCCCGGCCAGCAGGGAATCAAATTTTACATTGAGAATATCAATTTCCCCCCCGCTCCCTATTCCAAGGGTTTCTCTTTTTACATTCATTATAATCCCGTACCATTTTTTGTTATCCTTATGGCGCAGCACCGCAGAATCCGCTGACGAAGCCCAGGGATATTCCGCTTGGGTTCCGTACTGCCCGGCGGCATATTTAAGCACGTCCTCCCTGTAGGAAATACCTGTCTTTTTTGTATTCTTCATTTTTATCCTCCAGTGTCCAGACACTAACTTGCTTTGCAGATACTCCAAAAAACGTGCATTTAAAACCCTGAAAGCCATAAAAAACAGGCTGTGCTCCCCCCGGCTCCGCTTGCTTTTTCTTACTGTTATAGTATAATATTTATATACGGCAAAGTCAATAAGGAGCAAAGCTGCGCTTAAACCATCAGGCGGCTGGACGCGCCTTAATTTGCCGGTTTGGAAAACTCTGAAAACCCACAGGAGGAAAAAATATGAAACAGCAGACGCTGTTTGACCAAAATGACGCCGCCGCGCCGCTGGCAGAGAGGCTGCGCCCGCAGACGCTGGACGAAATAGTCGGTCAGGAACACCTTTTAGGCAAGGGAAAGATACTGCGCCGCCTGATTGAGAACGACAGCATATCCTCCATGATTTTCTGGGGGCCGCCGGGCGTAGGCAAAACTACTTTGGCCCGTGTAATCGCCAGCCAGACTAAGGCTCAATTCATCGATTTTTCCGCCGTTACCAGCGGCATAAAGGAAATACGCGCCGTTATGCAGCAGGCGGAGGAAAACCGGCTTTTCGGCGAGCGCACCATTGTTTTCGTAGATGAGATACACCGCTTTAACAAGGCGCAGCAGGATGCTTTCCTCCCATTTGTCGAGCGCGGCAGCATCATCTTGATCGGCGCGACGACCGAAAACCCCTCGTTCGAGGTGATCTCGCCGCTCTTGAGCCGCTGTCAGGTCTACATCCTCAAGTCACTCGAAGACAAGGACCTGCAAACGTTGCTCGACCGTGCCCTGACGACCGACACCGAGCTGAAAGAGCGCGACATCGAGGTCACGGAAACCGGCGCGCTGTTCCGCTTCTCGGGCGGCGACGCGCGCAAGCTGCTCAACATCCTCGAAATCGTCGTCGGGGCCACTGACGGCAAGGTGACGATCACCGACCGGTACGTCACCGACTGCCTCCAGCAGAACATCGCCCTCTACGACAAGAACGGCGAACAGCACTACGATGTCATTTCGGCCTTCATCAAATCGGTCCGCGGCAGCGACCCCAACGCCGCGATCTACTATCTGGCGCGGATGCTGGCCGGGGGCGAGGAGCCGCGGTTCCTGGCCCGGCGTCTGGTGATCCTGGCCTCGGAGGACATCGGGCTGGCCAATCCCAACGCCCTGCTGCTGGCCAACGCCTGCTTCGACACGGTGCACAAGATCGGCATGCCCGAGGCGCGCATCACGCTGGCCGAGACGACGATCTACCTGGCCACCAGCCCCAAGAGCAATTCGGCCTACATGGCCATCAACAAGGCGATGTCGCTGGTCGAGCGCGACACCACGAACCGTCCCGTGCCGCTGCACCTGCGCAACGCCCCGACCCGCCTGATGGACAAGGCGGGCTACGGCAAGGGCTATAAATACGCCCACGACTACGCGGGGCATTTCGCCGAGCAGGAGTTCCTGCCCGAGAGCCTTTCGGGCACGAAGTTCTACGAACCCGACACGCAGAACGCCGCCGAGGCCAAAATCGCCGAACGGATGGCGCAGCTGTGGAAAGAGAAGTACCAATGAAACGCATCGGCATTATATCCGACACCCACGGAACCTTCGACGACACGCTCCGCGAATTTCTGAAAGACGTGGACGAAATCTGGCATGCGGGCGACATCGGCTCGATCGAGCTGGCCGACCGGATCGCCGCATTCAAGCCGCTCCGCGCCGTGAGCGGCAACATCGACGGCGGCATGACCCGCCGCGTCTATCCCGCGTTCCAGGCCTTCGAGTGCGAGCGGGTGCAGGTGCTGATGACCCACATCGGAGGTTATCCCCGCCATTACGACCCGCGCGCCGTGCAGAAAATCCAGTCCGTGCACCCGAAACTCTTCATCGCCGGGCATTCCCACATCCTCAAAGTCATCTACGATCCCGTCTACGACCTGCTCCATGTCAACCCCGGAGCCGCCGGGGAGTTCGGCTTCCACAAGGTCCGCACGGCCGTACGCCTTACGATCGACGGCGCGGAGATGCGCGACATGGAGGTCGGCGAGTGGCCCCGCAACTGAAAACCCGGCGGGCGGAGAGCTAAAACCGACTGTCCGGGAGAGCCTTTTCCGTCACAAAATCACCCGAAATAAAATTTTATACCCCAAAAGGCCGGAAATGCATTCCGGGCGGATTTCGGTGATCGTCAGCGAAATATCCGGAACATTCCGGCAAGTCGCGCCATAAAAAAGCCGATTCTATACAATTCCGTCCGGAAGCGCTCCGATAAAGCCCGCAAGACACTAAAAGTCAGCCGGTAAACCCGATGCCTTGGGGCTGCTCCGAAAATGCCCGTCCGACGGAAACACCTCTGCGTCAGCCACCAAAGTTCAACCACTAAACAAAAACGGCCGCATAATAATCACATACGCGCTCTCGTTAGTATGGCGAATTCATAACGACGACGCAACATGCAACCAAAAATTTCGAAAACGTTGGAGGGCATCATCGCCCGTTCGGCATTCAACACGACGAAGGCGGGAATGACGCATTCGCTCAAGGACTTCCTCACGCTGGAACTGCTCCGCGAAGAGGGGTCGCTCGCCTACCAGCTTTTATCCTCCCGGCTCAAGGACTGGGAGCTTTATCAGGTGCGCCTGCGCATCGAACGCGAGGTAATCAGCGCCAAACAGCAGGAGACCCGGTCGCCCGAGGAGTATTACCGCGACTTCACCGAGGAACTGCTCGCAATGCCGGGCGTCGCCCGGAGCGTGTCGACGGCCCACGCGCTGCTGGCCATCATCAGCGACCGTTCGACGGCGACCGCGCGCGTACTGGAGATGTACGGCGTGACGGCCGACAGCGTGTCCGGAGACCTGCAAAAATTCGCCGTGGGCGACGACTTCCGCACCGAAGTGCAGGTTCACATGCTCGACTTCGGCGAGGAGAACAGGAACGAGGAGAAAGGCCCGGCCCACCTGCTGGACAAGTTCGGCGTGAACCTCACGCGGCTGGCCCGCGAGGGGAAGATCGACCCGGTCATAGGCCGCGAGCAGGAGATCGAACGCGTGGTGCAGATCCTCTCGCGCCGCAAGAAAAACAACCCGATCCTGATCGGCGAGGCCGGCGTGGGCAAGAGCGCCATCGTCGAAGGGCTTGCGCTGCGCATCGCGCGCGGCGAAGTGCCCTACACCATCGCCGACAAGACGCTCTTCTCGCTCGACGTATCGTCGCTCG
>ERZ827524.2897-NODE-2897-length-10990-cov-2.741198_pt1 | contig 10990 bp, 11 predicted proteins | sample MGYA00519702_ERZ827524 | MGnify/ENA primary metagenome ERZ827524 (study PRJEB31778, sample SAMEA3449341) | human gut metagenome | biome: human gut; feature: human-associated habitat; material: faeces | place: United Kingdom | collected 2010/2012 ...
GTTCTTCCAGGCTTTCGCCTACGCACAGGATCGGACGGATCGGTCCTTCAAAGAGCTTTTTCAGCTTCTTGTTCACCGTTTCGTCTGTCTCTCCAAAATACTGTCTTCTCTCAGAATGTCCTACGATGCAGAAATCCACGCCGATCTCTTCCAGCATGGAAACAGAGATTTCTCCGGTAAAAGCACCTTCATCTGCGAAGTGTACATTCTGCGCACCAACTTTGATTTCCGTTCCTGCAAAGGCTTCTTTCAGAGCTTCCAGGTTTGTGAACGGAGCACAGATGGCTGTCTGCACGTCAGTATCCTTGTAAAGCTCACGAAATTCTTCTGCAAAAGCGATTGCTTCAGCCTTTGTCTTGAACATTTTCCAGTTTCCTGCAATAAATGGTATCCTCATGATTATTTGTCCTCCAAACATGCTATTCCCGGCAGTTCTTTTCCCTCTAAGAATTCAAGGGAAGCACCGCCACCTGTTGATATATGTGTCATTTTGTCAGCAAGTCCGAACTGTTCTACAGCCGCAGCGGAATCTCCTCCGCCGATCACTGTCACGGCATCGCCGTCTGCCAGAGCCTGTGCGATCGCTTTTGTCCCTGCTGCGAAATTCGGCATTTCAAATACGCCCGCCGGACCATTCCATACGATGGTTTTGGCTTCTGCCAGTTTCTTCTTCGCTGCTTCATCCCCTTCTTCCATTCTCTGTGCAAGTTTGATCTCTTCATCTGCACTAAGAAGAGGTACTTTACCAATCTCTTTTAAATACATACGGACTGGATCTTCGATGCTGACACCATCAGGAACAGCAATTTCTGTTTCATCTTCGATTGGATCATCAAGATCTTCATCATCGTCTGCAACTGCGGCAAGAGTCAGCACATCGATTCCATTTTGTTCCAGATAATCATAGATTGCTTCCATCATATCAGAATTTAGTTTCATATCCTTAAAATATGAATCAATCTGTGCATACTCCAAAAAGTTTTTATTCTTTTTTCCTAATTCCACCAGACCTGCAAGTTTCTCGGTGAACTGTTCCATTGTACCTTCCATAATTCGTCCCTTTCTTCTCTTCCTATTTTAACCAACCTATAATGAAATATGCAGTTTCGCAAGGTTTGCTTTCTCCTTGATCAGATCCTGCCATCTCAAAATATCATTTGTTGCGTTCATCTGTTGTTCAATACTGTCTTCCTTGACCCTTCGCACGATATCATTCAACGCCTTGTCTCGATCTTCCGCTAATGGACTGATCTTTAATGTTGTGTTGAATAATTCTGCAATCTTCTTCTGGTCTTCAAGATCTGTATATTGATTTAATATTTTCCCTGGAATCACTGCTTTCTCTTCTTCGTATTGTTTGAAGAGTAACAATGCCACTCCATGGTAAATCTGTTCATAAAAATCATCGGGGCCGATGATTCCTTCTAGTTTGTCAAATAACTGTGGCTCATTGACCATCCATGTCAATAACAGTTTCTGCGGCTGTTTCTTCTTCTCTTCTTTTGCCTCATTCACTTGCAGACGTCTCTCCTGCTGACGCGGTGTTGTCTGCTGTCTCTGAGCACTACTGTATCCAGAAGTCCCATAATAATTCACAAGATCTTCCAGATCTTTTGCCCCGATATAATATTCTCTTGAAACAGCTTCAATATAATTCTTGCGTTCTAGCGGTTCTTCAATCGTTGCCAGCAGTTTAGCCGCTTCATGTTGAAACTGTGTCTTCGACTCTGGATCGTCCTGATCATATCTTCCTGCGGCTACTTTTACCTGAAACATAAAACTGCTCATTGCTTTTCTGATTCGTTCTTCCAGTGCTTGTGCTCCTAATCCTTTGATAAATTCATCGGGATCCTTATACGGAGTCAGATCAAGGACACGAACCGTAAGTCCTGCTTCTTTCAAGATCGGTATCGCTCGCAATATCGCTCGCTGTCCCGCCTCATCACTGTCAAATGACAAAATGACATTCTCTGTATATCTCTTAAGCAGCGTCCCATGACCACTTGTAAATGCAGTTCCAAGTGCTGCGACTGCATTTGTAAATCCTGCTTGATGCATGGAAATAACATCCATATATCCTTCACACAAGATAATCTCTTTCTTTCTTGAACTTCTTGCAAAATTCAGTCCGTAAAGATTACGGCTTTTATCAAATAATTTGGTTTCTTTTGAATTTAAATATTTTGGCGAACCATCTCCCATGACTCTGCCTCCAAAGCCGATCACGCGGTTGTTCACATCCATGATCGGAAACATCACTCTGTTCCAGAACTTATCACTTCCACCACGTCTTTCATCGATCGTCACCAAAGCTGAATCTTTCAGATCTTCATCACTGTATCCCTTACTCTTTAAAAATCGATACAGGTCATCATTATAAATATCAGCATATCCAAGACCAAAATGTTTGATCGTAGCATCTGTGATCCCACGGTCTTTTAAATATGCAAGCCCTTTCTGTCCCCGCTTGCTGTGAAGCAGATAATAGAAATAATTGGCTGAAAGTTTATTCATCTCCCGAAGCTTGGCTTTTTCATCCATCGCTCGTTTGGCTTCTTCATTCAATTCCTCTTCCGGAAGTTCCATTCCAGCTCTCTCTGCCAGATATTTTAATGCCTCCGGGAAAGAAAAATTCTCATATTCCATTAAAAATGTAAAAACATTACCTCCGGCTCCGCAGCCAAAGCAGTAATACATCTGTTTATCTCGGCTCACAGAAAAAGAGGGTGATTTTTCATTATGAAACGGGCACAAACCGAAATAAGAACTGCCTTTTTTCTTCAACGGTACATACGTCGAAATCAGATCAACAATATCGTTCCGGCTTCGCACCTCTTCTATGATTTCTTCACCATAAATCAACGCTTGTCCCTCCTTAAAAAATCCCTCTATATATTATTATTCTACACCTTTTTTTATTTTCCTTTATTTTTGCATAAAAAATTTGGGGATAAAAATCTCAGTATATTTCTCAATTGCAAAATGGTCTGTCATTCCAGCAATATAGTCACAAACTGCCACAGGTACATCTCCTGGTTTATCGATCATCTTCTTATTATATTCTGGCAATTGCTCAACATGTATCAGATAATACTCATATAACGGACCAATGATATTCTTGATCTTGTCTTCTTCTTTCTTCGTATTTGGTTCTTCATAAACTCTCTCAAACATAAACCTTCGAAGACCGATCATTGCATCTCTTACTTCCTTTGACATCACAATATCATTCAGATTCTCACTATGTTTTACAATATCAAGCACCATCGTATTGATACGTTCCCGATATGTTGTTCCAAGGACTTCCGTAAATTCTTTTGGAAGATCTTCTTCCCGTAGAACCTTAGCCCGTACGGAATCGTCAATATCATGGTTGATATATGCAATTTTGTCTGCCAGCCGCACAATTTTTCCTTCTAATGTATGCGGCATGCTGTGCATTGAATGATTTTTCATTCCATCTAAGACTTCCCATGTAAGATTTAATCCCTGTCCATTCTTCTCCAGACACTGAGCAACCCTGACACTTTGTTCATTATGCTTAAATCCTGCTGGATTCATTTCATTTAACACTCGTTCTCCCGCATGTCCAAACGGTGTATGCCCAAGGTCATGTCCAAGCGCGATCGCTTCTGTCAATGTCTCATTGAGATCTAATGCTCTTGCGATCGTTCTGGCATTCTGCGATACTTCCAAAGTGTGCATTAACCTTGTTCGATAATGATCGCCCACTGGAGATAAAAATACCTGTGTCTTATCTTTTAAACGGCGAAAAGCCTTGCAATGGACGATCCGATCCCGATCCCTTTGGAAACAGGTTCTTATCTCACATTCCACCTCAGGCTTTTTTCTTCCTTTTGTACGGATGCTTTGTGTCGCATACGGACTTAATAATTCCATCTCTGTCTGTTCTTGTTTTTCTCGGATATTCATAAGATCAGCCCTCCCATCTGCTTCCACAAAGCGTTCCATATGATATTTGTTTCTTCTATGACTGTTTAATATCAGCTTCCATCACTGAAAGAGCATCTAGGGATATTTTCATAACCTCTTTGACTTCCTCTTCTGTCATGGACAGATATTTTGCCAGTTCTTCAATCTTTGGTTCTCTTCCAAGCTCTTTTGATAAGAAAGTAGAAGCATCATCCAGACGATTTGCCTTGATCGCCATCGCTTCTCCAACACTGTCAGAACCTCTTTGCATTGCGATCGCATCTAAAATAGAATCTTCTACTGCACTCTTCGCATGTGCAAGGAATCCTTCTGCGTCTTTTCCCTGATAAATTGCCATTGCTTCCAAAAGGCCAATATTACCTTCCTGTACGAGATCTCCGAATAAAACACCTTTCCCCGTATGTGTTCTTGCAATTTCAAGAATCTGTGGAAGAAAGCTTTCAATGACTGCTTCTCCATCTCCTTTCTCTACAAGCCATGCATGGATCAGTTCTTTTTGCTCTTCTTCTCCCGGAAGATCCATCTGTTCTAATTCTTCTTCATAGAATCGGATCGCACCCTGTTCTTCTTCCGAAATGTCAGCTTTTTCTTTCGCCTCTTCTTCTGCAACGATCTGTGCTTCATCAACACCCAGAACGCGAATCCCAGCTTCTACAAAACTTGCGATCAGAAGTTTTTTCGCTTCTTCATTTAATTCATAATCGCTAAAATAATCTAATAATTCTTTGTGGTCGATCTGATTACCATTCGTCTTTGCGATCTGGATCATCTCTTCCATATTCTTTAGAAATAAATTCTTATCCATGTTTTACAAACTCCTTATTTGATGAATGCAAAATACACGATCACTAACAGACCGAGTATGATTCGGTATACACCAAATGCCTTAAAGTCATTCTTCTTAATATATCCAAGCAAGAATTTGATCGCTCCGATTGATACAAGAAATGATACAACCATTCCTACGATCAGTACGATCAACTGTGTTGATGTAAATGCAAGACCGAACTTCACGATCTTTAATAAGCTTGCTCCAAACATCACAGGAATCCCTAAGAAAAATGAAAATTCAGCAGCTACTGTTCTAGAACATCCAAGCAAGATTCCTCCAAGAATCGTCGCACCAGATCTAGATGTACCCGGAATTAATGCCAATATCTGAAATACACCGATTCCAAGTGCCATTCCATAGGATAATCTGGAAAGATCATTCATTGGTCTTCTTCTGCTTCGTTTGTTGCGGTTTTCAATAATGATAAATAAAACACCATAGATAATCAGCATTGCTGCTACAACTGGTGGATTATAAAAATGATCGTTCAACCAGTCATCAAACAAAATACCAATAATTGCTGCTGGAAATACTGCAAGAATTACCTTTGTCCATAAAATGATCGTATCCATCTTCTCGTCGTGATTCTTCTTCGGTGAAAATGGATTCAACTTATGGAAATATAAGACAACGACTGCCATGATCGCACCTAACTGGATCACAACATCAAACATCTCCTTAAAGTCAGCTGTCATGTTCAGCTTGATAAATTCATCTGCTAAGATCAAATGTCCTGTACTACTGATCGGTAACCATTCCGTAATCCCCTCAACAATTCCAAGTAATACGGTTTTAAGTAACAAAATAATGTCCATAAAAAACTCCCTATCTGTACAAATAAGGGTGTTTAGGAATCCCTAAGCACCCTGTTTTCCTTACTGTTTCTATTCTTCTGCTTCTTCGTCATCTCCGAGAATCTTAACTTTTTCTTCCCAAAGTTCTTCAACAGCTGTAGATAATGGTTTTGCACCATCTTTTTCTTCTACTAATGGCATATCTCCTGCGATGATCTGTCTTGCTCTCTTTGCACTTGCAAGCACGATAGAATAACGGCTTGAGATAACTTTCTCTTCTTCACTGTCACCATTGATGACCTTCATTAATTCTGTATATGATGGATGTAACATAATAATTCCTCCTATAGCTGTTCTAATTCTTTTTTTGTTGCTTCTATAAACTTAAGATTATTTCCAAGCAGGCATTCTTTTGCCTGCACAATGGCATGAATTCGATCCGCGCAGTCTTCTACCTGATCATTGATCACGATATAATCATATTTATCCATGTCTTCTGACTCTTCTTTGGCGCGATTTAAACGTTTATTGATCACTTCCTCAGATTCTGTGCCTCTACCTACTAAGCGTTCTTTGATCGCAGCTGCACTTGGTGCTGTAATAAAGATCAACAATGCATCCTCATATTGCTTCTTAATATTAAATGCACCCTGCACCTCAATCTCTAAGATTACATTATGTCCTGCGGCAAGTTCATCTTCCACAAACTTTCTTGGCGTTCCATTATAATCGATCAGATTTTTAAAATCATCCACGGTCTTGAAAAAATACTCTCTGCCATCAACTTCACCTTCTCTTGGTTGTCTTGTTGTTGCAGAAATTGATAAACTATATCCATATTTTTCTACCAGTTTCTTTGCCACCGTTCCTTTTCCAACTCCAGAAAATCCGGAGATTACCAGTAATGAACCTCTCTTTTCCATGATCTTTCCCTTCTTATCTTACTCTATGTTCTGAATCTGCTCTCTTACTTTCTCAACATTCGTCTTCAGTTCGATTGCATGATCCGCAAGATCGACATCACTTGCTTTGGATAAGATCGTATTCGCTTCTCTGTTCATCTCCTGTGCCATGAAATCAAGTTTTCTTCCGATGCTTTCATCGCTTTCCAACACATCTGTCATAGAGCTGATATGACTTTGCAATCTTACGATTTCCTCATCAACAGCGATCTTATCTGCATACAATGTAACCTCTGCTGCGATCCTGTTTTCTTCGATCGTTGAGTCTTCTAAAAATTCTTTCACTTTTTCTTCTAATTTGCTTCTGTATTCCGCAATGATCTGTGGAGAACGTTCCTCAATAAACGCCACATCTGCTGCCATCTGATCAAGTTTGCCTAAAAGATCTCTCTTAAGGTTTGCTCCTTCAATCGTTCTTGTCTCTACAAACTTCTCCGCAGCCTGTCTTAATGCAGCTTCTAGCAACTCCCACCATACTTCTTCATCTTGCTGTACTTCCTCAATTGTTACAACCTCTGGATATTTGGCGAGGGCTTCTGCAGTGATCTTGGTTTCAATGTTAAAATCTTCCTGCATCTTTTTAAATACCTGCATATATTCTTCTGCCATTGCCTGATTATAATGGAGACTTACCGCTGTCTCTGACAAATCTTCATAAGACACATAAATATCAATCTTTCCACGGCTTGCGTATTCTTTCATGATATTACGGATATTTGCCTCAAACATGGCTAATTTCTTGGGAAGTTTTAATGAGATGTCACAATATCTGTGGTTGACGGATTTCATCTCCACTGTGACCTTCTGATTCTTATCATTGGACACTTCCCCATGTCCAAATCCTGTCATGCTTCTGATCATAAAATCTATCCTTTTCTGCACTGCGGTTTAAAATCCACAGCTTTTCTTTTTCGTCAATGTTATATTATACGCAAAATTTCACTTCTCGTCAATATTTTCGACACGAATCTTATTGATCTTTTTGCTCTAATACTTTTTGCAGACATTCCAGATAATGAAGGATCATTCCCTGCTTTAGTGGAACAAAAAAACCAATATCTAATTCTTCATATTTGAAATGTTTCACTCCACCTTCTTTTGCACGATTCCAGTACTTCATCATCTCCTGAAATGACATATAATAGCAGACATGCCTTGATGTAAAATAGATCAACAAAAAACTGATTCCACCCTGTTCTTCATATTGTCTCATAAACTCTACCTGATGTTCATGAATATTCTGAAGTGGAAATATGTCTTTTGCACATTCTTTTGCATCAAAGCAAATAGGAATTCCCTGCACAACCCCAATATAATCAACAGTACTTTTCTGATCAAAATAAGCAAGCGTAATATGACGTTTTGTCTTATCAAATCTGACTGGCTTGATTGATGTCGGTATTTTCTGTACAAGAGCAAGTTTCTGTTGCCTGTATTTTTCATTCGTATAGTTGATCAACTCTTCAAGGACCGATCCTCGAAGTCCCTTTACATTCCATTTATCTTCTGCCATGACTATGCTCTCCCAAACAAGTCGTTTTTGATCATATCAAATCGCTTCGGAAGTGGTGCCTGAATTTTCTTTCCGGATAAATTTTTGCACGTTTTCATATCTCGTGGAAAAACAATCTCTGTACAATGAAGCAGCTGATCTTTTAATCCAAATCTCTGTTTCATCTCCTGATTGATCTTTTTATCGCCATATTTAAAATCTCCGATCAACGGATGTCCAATACTTGCAAGATGCGCTCGGATCTGATGGGTCTTTCCTGTGATCAGTTTGACTTTCAATAGTGTAAATTCATCATTTGATATCACTGGCTCATAAGCTGTCTCAATATGGCTTGCTCCTGCGATCTCCTGTTTTGATACCTTTACCTTGTTTGTTTTTTCATCTTTCTTTAAATAAGCACTGACCTTTTGTGATCCTTCAATTTTTCCTTTTACGATGCAGAGATAGTATTTTTCCATATCACGATGTTTTAGCATTTCTGCCATCGTCTGTAATCCTTCTATAGAAATCCCACAAATGATGATTCCTGTTGTATTGCGGTCCAATCGATTACAAATCGATGGTTTTACTACCTGCAATTCCTTTTCACTGATCAACCCTTGGTTCACTGCATATGGGATGATCTGGTCATTGATGGAAATATCCTCTGGTTTTGATTTCTGTGATAAAATTCCCCATGGTTTATTGACCATAATGACATTCTCATCTTCATATAAAACATCAAGTTTGATCTTTTGCTTTCCTGCTTTAACTTCTTCACGGAACTTGTTGATCGTATCTTCTGCAAGATAAATACACACCTGATCTCCTTGAGATAATTTCTCATTTCCCGTTGCTTTTTTGCCGTTTAACTTGATATTTTTCTTTCGAAGCATCTTGTATACAAAACTCTTTGGAGCTTTATTTAAATATTTCGAAAGAATCTTATCTAATCTCTGTCCTTCTTCTCTTGTCGTTATGTTTAATTCTCTCATTTTATATCCTTATTTACCCATGATTTTTGCGATCCATCTTCCAGGAAGAAGCTTGCAGATAACCCTAGTTACTTTCATCGTCATTCCATAAACAGATACTGCTTTATTTTTTCTCGCATCACGGATTGCTTTTCTTACAACTTTCTTTGGATCTGCCATTACGAATTTCTTATAAAATTTCATCTCTTCCTGTTCATATGCACGGTCAAAAAACTCCGTTTTTACTGGCCCTGGACATACTGCGATCACCCTGATCCCTTGATAGGACAGCTCCTGCCGCAATGCAATAGAGAAACTTTTCACATATGCTTTGGTTGCTGCATAAACTGTGAAATTCGGCTGCGGAGCAAATCCCGCAGAAGATGCCATCTGATAAATAAAAGATCCTCTTCTTAAATATGGCAATACAAGATATGTAATTCTTGTTAATGCTTCACAGTTTAAATGGATCATTCCTGCCGCATCTTCCTCTGTCTGATGTTCAAAAGACCCCGAAATCCCATATCCAGAAGCATTCACTAAAATTCTTACCACTGGCTGTTCTTTTGCAAGAACCATTTTAAGACGTTCAAAGCTTTCTTCCTCCATAAGATCTAATGGAAGAATCCTCACTCTTGTTCCAATGATTTCTTTTTTTAGTTCTCTTAGCCGCTCTCTTCGTCTGGCAACGACCCAAATCTCATCAAGCCCCTTGTATTTCTTCGAGATCTCACGGACAAATTCTTTTCCCATTCCGGAAGATGCTCCGGTTACCAATGCGATATTTCTCATATGATCATCCTTTCTCCTGGCATCTGTTATTTCTTTAATACCTCATAGGTTCCATCTAGTATGTCATAATATGTATTAATATAATAATCTGCAATTTCTTTCTTTTCTTTCACTGATCCTTGAGAATATGGATCTTTCACTGCACACACTTCCATTCCTGCACGTTTCCCTGCCAAAATCCCATATGGAATATCTTCAAAGACCAATGCATCCTTTGGTCTGGTATCGATCATCTTTGCTGCATGCAAATAAACATCCGGTTCCGGCTTACTTCTTGGAACTTCATCGGACGTGCAGATATAATCAAATACATCCAAAATCCCATTGGATCTTAAACAATCTTTCGCCAGCTTTCTTGAATTGCTTGTTGCGATTCCAAGTTTCATATTCCGTTTTTTTAACAACTCAATAAATTCTTTCACGCCCTCTTTTAAACGAATTTCATTGATATAGATTTCGGAAGCCATACGATTCCATGTTCCCATGATCTCTTCGATCGTAAGTGGCAACGGAAAATGTTCCTTAAAATAAACTGCTGTTTCATGAAAACTATATCCCTCTAATTTATCATTTAACCCTTGCGGAACTTCCAATCCATATTTTCCCAAAAAGCGAATATCAATCTCTCTCCAGATCCACATGGAATCAACTAATGTCCCATCAAGATCAAAGATTACTGCTTTTTTATTCTCTAACATTTATCTCCTATGCTCCTTTAGTTCTTGTAACTCTGCCTTCGTTAATCTTCGGTATTCTCCAAGCTTTAACTCTTCATCCAATTTTAATGATCCCATTGACAGCCTTTTTAAATATAACACTTCACTTCCAACAGCTTTTACCATCCGTTTTACCTGATGAAATTTCCCTTCCATGATCGTGATCAGAACCTCTGATTCTTGTACATCTGCTTTAAGGATCTGAAGTCTTGCTTGTTTTGATCTTTCGCCATTGCCAATATCCAGACCTTCTTTGAATCTGGCGATCTCATTTTCGCCAAACTGCCCTGAAACTTTTGCAAAATATACTTTATCCACATGTTTTCTTGGCGAAAGAAGTTCATGTGCCAGCATTCCATCATCCGTTAATAATAATAATCCTTCTGTATCTTTATCCAATCTTCCTACGGGGAACAATCTGTCTTTATAATCTTCATGGATCAGATCGAGTACAGTCTGATCATGATGATCCTT
>ERZ827524.2902-NODE-2902-length-10959-cov-3.390866_pt1 | contig 10959 bp, 9 predicted proteins | sample MGYA00519702_ERZ827524 | MGnify/ENA primary metagenome ERZ827524 (study PRJEB31778, sample SAMEA3449341) | human gut metagenome | biome: human gut; feature: human-associated habitat; material: faeces | place: United Kingdom | collected 2010/2012 ...
GCGCCGCTTCTTAACTTCCAAAGCGGCAGCTTTTAGCACCTCCCCCTTAAAACTATAATTAATAAAACCAGCCTTTTAAAATGTCTTGCTTTTACTTTAATTTTAGCGTATAATACAAGTAATTGCGTTACGAAAAAAATCCAAGGAGGAACAATAGCAAATGAAACCCATAGAGCAAAAAACAATTAACGCCATCCGAATTATTTCGGCTGAAGGCGTCCAGAAAGCCAACAGCGGACATCCCGGACTGCCCATGGGTGCCGCTCCTATAGCCTATACCGCTTTCGCGCGGGCTATGAAGCACAATCCCAAGAACCCGGATTTCCCCAACCGAGACCGCTTTATACTCAGTGCAGGGCACGGCTCCATGCTGCTTTATTCCACCCTGCATATATGCGGCTATGATGTAACAATGGAGGATATTAAATCCTTCAGGCAGTGGGGAAGCCGCACTCCCGGCCATCCCGAATACGGCCATACTCCCGGCGTCGAAACCACTACCGGTCCTCTGGGCCAGGGCGTAGCTAATGCCGTCGGCATGGCCATAGCAGAAAGCCATTTGGCTGCTAAATTCAACAGGGACGGGTACCCCGTTGTAGACCACTACACCTACGTTCTGGTCGGGGACGGCTGCCTCCAGGAGGGCATTGAACAGGAAGCCGCTTCCCTCGCAGGAACCCTTAAACTGGGCAAGCTTATAATGCTCTATGACAAGAATAATATCACCATAGAGGGAGATATAAACGTCACCTTCTCCGAAGATGTAGGCAAACGGCATGAAGCCTGCGGCTGGCACGTTATAAATGTTGAAGACGGCAAAGATGTAGACGCTATTGATGCCGCTATTAAAGAGGCTAAAAAAGTTACCGATAAGCCTTCCTTGATCATCTGCCGCACTGAAATCGGTTACGGCTGCCCCGCCAAGCAGGGCAAAGCTTCAGCTCACGGCGAACCCCTGGGCGAAGAAAATCTGGCCGAGGCCAAGAAAACCCTGGGCTGGACCGAAGAGCCCTTTACCGTTCCGTCTGACGTGCGCGAATATATGAGCGCGCTGGCCGATAACGGCGCCAAAGCCGAGGCCGAATGGAACGCTCTTATGGAAAAATATGCTCAGGCCTATCCTGAGTTATACGCTGAATATAAGCAGTGGTTCAGCCGCGAATTCCCTGTCGACCTGCTCAACGATGAAAATTACTGGACTTTTGAGGATAAGCCCACGGCTACCCGTGCAAGCTCAGGCGAAGTGCTTAACCGCATAGCCAAGCTTCAGCCCAACCTCTTTGGCGGAAGCGCTGACCTTGCGCCCAGCAATAAGAGCGATATGAAGGGACGGGACTACTACTCCCCTGAAAATCCGCTGGGCTCCAATTTCCATTTTGGCATCCGCGAGCACGCCATGGCCGCTATATGCAACGGCATTTACCTGCACGGCGGACTCACTCCCTACTGCGCAACCTTCTTTGTCTTCTCTGACTATATGAAGAATGCGATGCGTATGAGCGCGCTCATGAAGCTGCCCATCATATATATCTTGACTCACGACTCCATAGGCGTGGGCGAGGACGGACCTACCCATGAGCCTATCGAACATTTAGCTTCCCTCCGTTCCATACCTAACATGACGGTATTCCGCCCTGCGGACAACCGCGAGACCGCCGCGGCGTACTTGGCGGCTGTTACCCGCAAGTCCCCCACAGCGCTGATACTTACCCGCCAGAACCTGCCTCAGTATCCCGGCAGCGGCAAGGAAGCCCTTAAGGGAGCTTATATCCTCAAGGACGGTTCAAAGGCGACTCCCGACGTAATCCTTATGGCCTCAGGCTCAGAAGTGGAACAGATATACAAGGCGGCCGACATTCTGGCTGAAGAAGGGATTTCCGCCCGCGTTGTATCCATGCCCTCCTGGGAGCTTTTTGAAGAGCAGAGCGAGGAATATAAGGAAAGCGTACTGCCTAAAAATGTCCGCGCCCGCGTAGCCATTGAGGCCGCTTCCAGCTTTGGCTGGGGCAAATATGTCGGTTTGGACGGAGAAATAATCTCCATAGACCATTTCGGCGCCTCCGCTCCGGCATCAGTACTCTTTAAGGAATTTGGCATAACGGTAGACAATGTCGTAGCCAAGGCTAAAAAGGTGCTGGGCAAATAAAGCTCGAAGAATTAAAGCCAAATAAGAAATAAAGGCTTTAACTGGAAATTCATTAGGCAGGCTGTTTGCAAATGCTTACGGCCTGCTTTTTTATTTTTATAATACAAAACAGAATGAGCACAATAAAATCCGGATCGGCTGCATCTTGTGCCGGTATAAATGTCACAGATAAAAACCCGCCGCCTTTCCTTTGCAACGCAGAGTTTTATGCTGGCTATTGAAAAACCGCTGCCCGCTTCCATTATTTCAGTTGCGACGGCGCTGGTCTTCCCCGCCCTGCTTATAGGCGTGCTATGGCCCCTCGGCCTTACGGGAATATGGCTGAATTTCGCCGGAACTGCGGTGCTGGCCGCGATTTTATCCCTGATAATCCTCGCAAAGCTGCGGCATGAATGGAATAAGCCGGATGGCAATATATAAAAATATAAAGGAGGAAGCGGCATGAATATCATTACTATAAGCCGGGAATTTGGCAGCGGTGGCCGCGAACTGGGCAAGCGGCTGGCGGACATCCTGGATTACACATACTACGACAGGGAAATTGAAACCGAGCTTGCCAAACGCACCCACATGGATGCGGATTACATCGCACAAACTCTGGAGGACAGGCCGAAATTCAATATACCCCTGCACTTTGGGAGAACTCTGGCCAGCCCATATGCGGCAAAACAGCAGGTAAGCATACTTCTTGAAAAGCAGAAGCTTTTAAAAGAACTCGCCGCCTCTTCAAACTGCGTAATAGTAGGAAGAGCGGCGGATGTGATCCTTTCGGAATATAATCCCTTAAAAATATTCGTATTTGCCGATATGGAGCATAAAATCAAACGGTGCCAGAATTGTGCAGAGATAGATGAAAAGCTTTCGCCGCGGGAATTGGAAAAGGCCATACGAAAAATTGACGCCAGGCGTTCTCAATATAACAGCCTGTTCCCCAATATGGACTGGGGAGACAAAAAGCGCTATCACTATCATATGTTCATAAACACAACTACCCTAAGTTCGCAAGAAAAACGGTCAGAAGATATAAAATTTACGCTGCTGCATTGCTCTCACTCCATGCGCACCCGGTGCATATCGTTTATAGCCTTGTATGACGCCAGTTTTATGCCCTCTGACCCTAAACCCTCAAACTGGGAAAATTATTCATTTTCAAGGCAACCTAAGAAAGTCTACCGAAGACACACCAATGGAGGATTACGCAGAAAATGAAGAAATCAATCCGTTCTGAGGCGTGTAAACCTTCGTAACCGGGGATAATTTAAGCATAACGCGCATAGTCCCCCATATTGCTCAATATGCAGACTGCTGGTTTGAATGCCGGAAAGAACCGGGCGATGCATAAAGTACTGTTTTTAAAACGCGCCGGCAATTTAAGAGCGAGCGCAAAGCATGTTATATATAAAAAGCCCGGCCTTTTTGGGACACAAACTGATTATTTAAATTAAGGAGGCAAATCTTATATTCAATAAATTTGCTTACAGCAGGCATCAGCCCGCGGAGCAAAGAGGCCAATTAGCAATAGCTCTGCTTTACGGCCATGCTTCTCTAAAGCCTCAAATCAAAGGGAAACCAGCCGCAGGGCTGCCGGCCGCCACCGGCTGCGGCGGCTACAGGCATAGGCTCCGGCTGCAAAGCCTCAAGGCCCGGAAACCCGAAACTGCAGGCTTCCGCAGGCGTTTTTCCGCCCTCCCTTTATCAGGGGCAATTCAGGCGAACCACTCTTTCATAACATTCAGAACCTTAAGCAGTTCCTCCTCTTTTATAATGTAAGGCACCATTGCATACATATATTTCAGAAAGGGCCGGCTGAATACTCCTCGTGAATAAGCAAACTGCCGGAACCCATTAAGCGTCCGGGCGTCCTTTACCTCTATGCAGACACAGCCGCCCATTATGCGTATATCCTCTATGCGCTCGTCCTCCAAATCCGCCATTTCACGGCGGGTTATCTCTTCTATTTTCCGTATTTTGGAAAGATAATTCCCCGTCTCAAACAGTTCAATGGACTTCAGCGCCGCACTGCAGGCCAGAGCGTTGCCCATAAAGGTAGGCCCGTGCATTAACGCATGCTCAGGGCAATCATCATAAAAGCCCTCAAAAACCCTGCGGTTAGCCACTGTCACCGCGTGGCCGATATATCCGCCCGTCAGAGCCTTGCCCAGCACCAGAATATCAGGCAGCACCAAATCTGAAACAAACCTATTGCCTGTACGTCCAAAGCCCGTAGCCACTTCATCAAATATCAGCAGCACGCCGTAATTGTCGCAAAGCTCCCTGGCTCTTTTCAGAAAAGATATATCGTACATACGCATACCGCCGGCTCCCTGAAGCAGCGGCTCGACTATAAGGCAATTCAAATATCTGTGATATTTTTCAAACGCCTGTTCCAGAGCGGGTATAGTTACCGGAACATGTATTGTATGCCTGCTCTTGCCATAGGCCTTGAGTATAAAATGATAGTCCTCGTCGTCTCCCGTCTCCATGGCTTTAAACGTGTCCCCGTGATATGCATGCTCAAGCGCCAGAACCATTGTGCGCTGGGTTTCCCCGCGGTTAATGTAATATTGCAGGGCCATTTTCAGGGCGACCTCTACTCCTACGCTTCCCGAATCTGAAAAAAATGAATAATCCAAATCTCCCGGAAGCCAGTTTTTAAGCTTTTCAGCCAGCTGAAGCACAGGCTCATGCGTCAGGCCGCCCAGCATGACATGAGAAAATTTTTCTACCTGGGAAATAATTGCGCGGTTCATCTCAGGATGATTATAGCCGTGAATTACACTCCACCAGGAGGAGACTGAATCAATCAGGGCCTGATCCTCAGTATACAAATAAACCCCTTTAGCATCTACAATTTTATAAGGTACTTTCATGGTTTTCATCTGTTCATAAGGATACCATATCATTTTAAAAATCTCCCTTTATTCAAATAAGGATGCCAGTTTCTCAGCCGGGATGTGCAGCTGAGTGTCATTATCATTTTAAAAATTCTCCCTCTATTCAAATAAGGACGCCAGCTCCTCAGCCGGGATGTCCAGCTGAGTGTCATAATCCTCAAGGCACGCAACCACCTTTGCGCCCGAAACATATTCGCACATTTTCAGATTGTCCTCATGCATAGCATTGCCCGGCTTAAAGCGGTTAAGGATAATGCCCTTTAGGGGCAGATTCTCCCGGCGCATATAACAGGCGGTCAGCCCTACGCTGTTAATAACGCCCAGTCCTGCGTCCGCCACCAGCAGGCAGCTAAGGCTCAATTCCTTTATCAGGTCGGCCAGCCAGAGCTTTTTTTCATCAAAACGGAGGGGACAGATTATACCGCCTGAGCCCTCTACTGTTACGTAATCATATTGGGCACACACCCTTCTAAAACTCTCCAGCACGCGTTCCATGCTGACCGGCTCACCCTCCAGGCGGGCGGCCAGATGAGGAGAGAGGGGCTGCTGATAAACATAGGGGCACATTTCTTCAAGCGGCTGACTGATGCCCGAAATCTCTTTTACATAAAGCGGGTCGCCGGGAATCAATCTGCCGTCCTCTCCCCGCTCATTGCCGCTCACAGCGGCTTTAAAATAAGCTGCCGACGCTCCGCTCCCGGCAAGTTTCTTAAGGATAAGCGCGCTTACATAGGTTTTGCCTGTATCTGTACCCGTCCCTGTTATAAACAGTTTTTTTGCCACGACTGTAATTACCTCGCATATAATATTTATCTAATATCGCGCCGCTTTTTTATAATGGCTGAATTTTTCCGCCGGCCGGCGCAGTTGACCTCATAGCCTAGGTCTTGCAGCATCATCCCGTCCGTTTGAGGCGTTATGCCCGAAGTTGTCAGCATATCCCCCGTAATAGCCGCGTTGGCGCCTGAGCGGAAACAGCCCCGGCCCTTATCAGGCAGCAGGCCGCGGCCCCCGGCCAGGCGTATAAACGCGTCGGGCAGTATAAAGCGGTAAACGGCCGCAATCCTGCGCATATCCGCTTCGCTCAGCCTTTCACAGTTTTCCAGAGGCGTGCCGGGAATGGGATTGAGCATATTGACGGGCACGCTTTTTATATTAAGCTCTCTAAGGGTGAGTGCCATATCCACGCGGTCCTCAGCCTTTTCCCCCATCCCCATAATGCCGCCGCTGCAAACCTCCAGCCCGGCTCTCTGCGCCGCGCGTATGGCCTCTATCTTATCGTCAAAGGTATGCGTCGTGCATATATTGGGAAAATAGCGGCGGGAGGCTTCCAGATTATTATGCACCCGCGTTACGCCCGCTTCTTTCAGCCTTTTATACTGCGCTTGGTTTAAAAGGCCGAAGGACACGCACACAGAAAGGGCGGTTTCTGTTTTTATACGCCTTACCGCTCCGCACATTTTATCCACTTCCCATTCTGAAAGCCGCTTGCCCGATGTAACTATGGAAAAGCGGGGCACTCCCTGCCCTTCGCTTTTTCTAGCCTGAGAAACTATCTTTTCTTCTGAAAGCAAAGGATACTCCTCCGCGCCTGTATGATTGCATGCGGATTGAGCGCAAAAGCGGCAGTTCTCTGAGCAACATCCGCTTTTACCGTTTATTATGGCGCAGAGATCAAATTTGTTGGATAAAAAGAAGCGGCGGATCTCATCTGCGCACCGGCATAATATCTCCAATGGCTGCGCATACAATTCCATAGCCGCGTCTTTATCAATTTGCTTTCCTTTAATAACATCCTTCTTTATCAGCTCAATATCAGTCATTTTTAACACTTCCGTTTATTTTTCCGAGATACGTTAAACGCTTTGCCAGCACGGCGCCTAAAACGCAAAGCAGGATGTCGCCCGGCACGGTCAGGATAAAGCAATAGAGAAACAGCGTCCACAGCCCTATTGGGTTGTTAAGATAAAGGGCGCTTATGAGATAATAATGGACCATCCCCAGAAGATATACAACGCCCAAGCCGGCAAGGCCTGCCGCAAGCAGCCGCCCCAGGCCGGGCCTGTCCTTTTTTTCCGCAATCCGGCCGGTGACAAACGCGCCCAGAGCAAAGCCTATTATATATCCAAAGCTGGGCTGGAGGACATACCCTATTCCCCCGCCCTGCGTAAAAACGGGCAGACCGGCCAAGCCAAGGAGAATATAGACGCCGACTGAAACCAATCCCAATTTGCTCCCCAGCAAAAGTCCGGAAAGCATAGTGAACAGGTACTGCAAAGTAAAAGGGACAAAGGGACCGGGTATTTTTATAAACGCGCCCACCGCGATGAGCGCCGCAAAAAGGGCGCATAGAATCATGTTTTTAAGCCTGTTAACCTTCATGACGTTTATTTTTTCTCTACCTCGCTATATAAGGCTTTTCAAATTCAGCCTTTTAATTTTTGCGGCCGCTATTCTTCCTCAGCGCAAATTAACTCCGGCTTGCAGCTTTTGCAGGCAATCCTTTTTTTCTGCAACTGAACTTCTCAGCATAACCTAACGCTGATTTCACCTGAGGACAGCTTTTCTATGCAGCCGTCCTCAAATTGTACAACCAGCCGGCAATTTTCATCCACGTCCAGCGCCAATGCTTTTCGGGCACCTTCTGGATACAATACATTTATCTCTTTTCCAATCACAAAGCTGCGTTCTCTATACCTGCTTATATAATCAGCATCTTCGCCCGCTTTATAAAAACTCATAAAACCATTGAGAAAGCCCGCGGACAGCATATTTTTACCGTCTCTTATGCGTTCATTGAAAATCCAGCCAGCCACAGACGAAATATCAGCCGGAAAACCGTTTTGGGGAGGATAAACATTAAAGCCTATGCCCAGCACGACGTAATCCATATTTCCGCTTTCCAGCCCAAAAGCGCCCTCGGTAAGGATTCCGCTGACCTTTTTCCCCCTCATATAGATATCGTTTACCCATTTTATCCCGGCCTTTTCCGGCAAAAGCGCCTCTATTGCCTCACACGCCGCGACTGCCGCCATAGTTGTAAGCTTAACGGCCTGTTCGGGCAGCATATTCTCAGGCCGCAGCAAAATGCTTAAATAGACACCCGTATCTTCAGGAGAATAAAAGGTACGGCCCAGCCTGCCCCGGCCTGCGGTCTGGGACAGGGCAAGTATGGTATAACCGTCAGGCGCGCCCGCAGCGGCTTGCTCGCGCAGCAAAGCGTTAGTAGAAGATACTCTACGGCGCACATCCAGCGTTAAGCCCTTGCATACAGGAGCTAGATATTTTTTAATTCCCTGTGCCGAAAGGATATCGGTATTTACAGATAAACTGTATCCCCTATTGGGAACCGCGTCAATTTTATAGCCTTCGCCGCGAAGGCTGTTTACCCCTTTCCATACCGCTGTTCTGGAAACCGCTAATTTAGAAGCAAGCTCTTCACCTGAAAAGTATATTCCTTTATTTGCTTCAAAAAGCTCAAGCAGCTTTTCCTTTGTTCCCATTTCTCCACCCCGTTTGTCGTTATAACTATACAGCTATCTTTGCCGTTATCATACTATACTCCTCCGCAATCGTCAACTGTATATTTTAGTAAGGTTGACAATAAACTTGCCGAGCTATATATAGATTTCAGCTTATGGCGCGCTTTGCGCGCCATAAGCGGCTCCCTGTAAGCCGCTGCGCGGCGTTTGCGGCCGTAAGGCCGCCTGGGTCGAACCGCAGGTTCGGCCCAGAGTCGGGCTCCTGCCCGACTAAACGCCGCGCTGCGGCTTATAGGGAGCCTCCCCGGCCTCAAGCTTCGCTTGAGGCCGGGGCCGTTCTTAATTTCAACCCTTTTTATTGCGCTGTAAGAGCGAGGCGGGGAACCGGGGCAAGGGGGGCGGCTCTTGGGCGGCCGCAGGCCGCCGGGCCGAGCTGAAGCTCGGCCCAGGGCAAGCGGGAGCTTGCCCCAAGAGCCGCCCCCCTTGCCCCGGTTCCCCGCCTCGCCCTTCACCCCTTATACCGCCTCATTGCACTCCCTTCCTTACTGCCTGCCGCCCTTCTTTGCTTCCTCCTCTTCCTTCTTCTTAAGCTCCGCTTTTATAGCTTCCCAATTCAGCCCCTTATGTTCCTCCCGCTGCTTCGCCGCCGCTCTCCTGCTGCTTTCCTCTCCACGCCATTCCGCTCCGTCCGAATATGTAGGATCCATTGCAAAGCTGTACGCATCATTCGCCGCTATTATCATATGATCCTCCAACGGTACGCCCAGCCCTGTCAGCGCCTCCATTATCCTGTCCGTCATGGCATAGTCCTCCAGGCTCGGCTCCGCATCCCCGCTCGGATGATTATGCGTCACTATTACTCTCGCCGCTTTGTATTTCAGCGCCTGCTTTACTACCTCCCTGGGATATACCGATACTTGGTCTATCGTTCCCATTGATACTTTTCCTATCCCGTTTAAATACCAGTTCTTATCCAGGCAGAACACATATACCGTTTCTACTGTTATTCCATAGTATTTTATCCTGGCGTACTGCTCCATCCTTTCGTAGCTGTTTAACCGCGGCCTCTTCCCGAAGCTCTCCGCTTCCATCCGCGCCGCCAGGCTGGGCATCATGCTAAGCAGCACCGCTCCCTGCTTATTCATGCCTTTTATCTGCATCAGTTCCTCCGTGCTCATATCCAGCCCTTTTTCCAGTCTGCCGTACCGGCTCTCCATAAGCTTTATTACCTCTTCGGCCTGGCTCCCTTCCAATGCATATTCCGCCAGAAGCAGCTCCAGCAGTTCCCCGTATTCCAGTCCCTCCGCTCCTTCCCTGCGGTATCGTCTTATCAGTTCCTCCTGCCTCGCTGTATACATCCTACTCTTCACCTCCCTGGTCATTATTCGATAAATTTCTATTGATATTATAGCACATCAATGAACCAATTTAAAGACATTCTTTTGAGTTATACAGCTCATCAGAAGTGCATAAGATTAAAAAAAGTACGAAAGGCGGACAACAGATGAAAAAGACAAGCAGAGGTCTGGTAGATTATGTAAAGAGCATGATTGGTATGCCCTATGTATGCGGCACATATGGCAAAACAGGCAGCAGAGATATTTTAGAACTTAAGCGGCGTCAGTATCCCGAACAGTTTTCAGAAGATTACAATTATATATTAGAACACTGGGAGGTTTTTAATAACAAGCCATGGCATGACGCTCCTGGTCTGATAAAAGGCTATTACTGGCAGAATGAACGTGGCAGCATTGTATATAAGCTGGATGCCAGAGCAGACCTCAGCGCAGGCGGCCTGTTCAGAGCATCAGACAAAAACGGTCCCATTTCAGAAATGCCAAATGTTCCTGGATTATTAGTATATTATCCAGGGCATATTGGAGTATATGTAGGAAATGGAGAAGTAGTAGAAGCGGCTGACGTAAAAAAGGGTATTATCTGCTCTTCCCTATCCGAGCGGCCTTTTACACATTGGTGCCGCTGTCCTTATATTACATATGGACGAAGCAAAAAAGAAAGCGAGCCTAAGCTGCTGCCCGGCAGGTATATTATAAGTATTTCAAATGACGTTTCCTTAAACCTCAGAAAGAAACCAGGCATAAACAGTGAGATTATAAAAGCTCTGCCCAGAGGCAGCGAACTGTCAATAACTGCGCTTTCGGGTTCATGGGGCAGGGCTGAATGCGGTACCCAGACAGGCTGGGTCTCTTTTTTCAATAATGGCCGGCCTACCCTTACCAGAATTGAAGGGGCCGCACCCGAAGATTTACTGGCAAGGATTGAAGAATTAACTATTGAACGAGATGAACTTTTAAGCGCGCTTAATGAAGCGCATAGTGCGCTTGAGGCCATCTCAAAGCTCTGTACCTTTTAAGTTTCATACGCGCGGGGTGGGTTAATAAGGCTGGCAGGCTCTAAGAGCCTGCCAGCCTTATTA
>ERZ827524.2904-NODE-2904-length-10950-cov-7.357045_pt1 | contig 10950 bp, 10 predicted proteins | sample MGYA00519702_ERZ827524 | MGnify/ENA primary metagenome ERZ827524 (study PRJEB31778, sample SAMEA3449341) | human gut metagenome | biome: human gut; feature: human-associated habitat; material: faeces | place: United Kingdom | collected 2010/2012 ...
CCACGAATACGACAGAGAATAATCTCTAAGCAAAATTGATTAGGCTTTGTCGAGTTTGAATAAAAATATGCCAACCAAAACCCAGTATTTATGCGACTTCCAAACATATTTGTTTAAGAAGTGGCAACGATTTGGCAACATATTTTCGTTATTCACTGAATGAGATTACTTCAATAGCATAATAAAAACCTTACTGATTTTCAGAAACGAAACGGAATATCGGTAAGGTTTTTTTGATGTCTATTTTTTCTTTTTATTTTTGACTTCTTTCTTCTCTTCTTTTTTCATTTCTGCAATGAGCATATCACTTAAAGCCTGAGAAGGAACCTTTGCCCAAATTTGGTGGGTATCAAGTTCGGGATACTTGTAACGCCAGTCGTCATATTCCTCTTTGGAGCTTTCACCATTCTCCAGTTTCTTTGCTTCGGCAAGCCATGCACGAAGCATTTTGTCCATGAAGGCATGGAGAAGTTGACCGGAGAAGCGGTGGATGACAGCATTAAGGCAAAGTTAAAGCAGAAGCAACAAGAAGTGAAAGTGCAGAATAAGCGTACCGAGCATCATAAAAAGAATGACAGAGGGGCAAGATAGTATCAGAAGTGGAGTGGGAAACTGCTCCGCTTTTGCGTTGTAAGGGATGCTGAAAAAGTGGTAGAGATATTGTGTATATCATGATACAATTTATATGTTTGATGAGAGAGGTATTTGGCGGATTACGGAGGTTGATAGATGTTTTGGGATGATGCTACAGGTGTTTATAAGCTATCAGAAGAAAATATTAATAGCGTAAATCAGTTTGTAAAGATTCGAGATAAAAGCAAAATATATACTAAAGGAAGTTATACAGTTGGAGAGCAGTTAGATGCGGGGGAAATTTATTTCTGGGGAAAGAATATTTGGTATACGAAAAAAAGGCGCAAAGAGCAAGATTATCATGAATATGAAGGGGATGCATATGAATGTGTAAAAAAAGGTGATAAGTTATTGGTTGAAGAAGGATTTTTCACGCCTATAGATAATATCGAATACCTATGGAACAAGGAACAAAAATTAGTCCCAAGTCATATTTATAGACTGGGGATTGAAATTCCTAGTGGAAGTTATTTTGCAAAATATGACCAAGCATATATTTCTAATGATGTTCATTTTGATGATGAGGATAAAGAAAAGTGTGCTTTTGATGTTTACGAAGATTATGCAAGTGGTAGGTGTCATAGAACATATGCTAAAGGTGATGTTGTGCATATTGCAAATGAAACGGGATATATACGAATTCAAAATGGCTATGCATTTTTTGTGGCAGAGGGAAAGTTTGATGAATTTGACATAGTAAAAAACTGGCTGATTGAGGAAAATCGTTTTTTTTACAAAGGAATTCCAGTATTTAAAAATGCTTTTTTTCAGATACGCCTATATAAAAAATATTTTAATGGTGGAAGATTCGTAGGTGAATATCCGGTAGATGTGAGAGATTATTATATTTATACAATTGATAGTGTATTGAAATGGAGAGCAGAAATTTATCCTCTTATGGTTAAGAGACCACAAACAATGACATTTTTGTTTGTGGGAGGACCACAAAAATATGAAATTGAAATTTCTGATTTTAGATATAGATATGAGCGAGAGTTAAATGAAAAAATTTATACTGTTGAAACGATATTACCAGAAGCATTGACCGGATATGAATTAAAAATATATCTGGTAGAATATAATGGCAATCGTGTAATAGAACCATTAAAAGATTTTGAAAATCCTTATAGAGTTGGTCTTTATAATCGTTCCGAGTACGCAGATGAATTTAATGAATTAAGACAAATGCTTAACTGTTATGAAGAATTGGATATTGAAGAAGAATTGTGTTATTTTGAAAAATATCCCCAGTACATAAAAATAGTCAATCAATGTCTAAAAGACGTGCGGGAAGCCAAAGCATCTTTTGATGGAAAAAACGGAGTAGAAGAAAAAATATTTTCTTTTAAAGTAAGAATTGATTATTCTAAACATTATTATTGTGCATCTAAGTTGGCTGACCAAGCAGTATCGACTTGTAAGAATGATGAATTTTATATCGTAAGTTTTAAGGGAAATCAACTACGAGAATTGGAAGTAATGAGTTACTTATTTTACGATGTAACAAATGAAGAAGATAGATTGGTGAGAACATATTTAAATGAATATAGTTATTTATATTATTCATGGAACACAATACAGTTGGCTATTAATGATTTTAATGATAATAATGGTTATTCTACCGTAATTACAAACTCTGTTTTAACAAGCATTATTAAAGTAATCAGAAAAAGATTACAGAATAGAGTGGATATTATTTATTCAGAAATAGCGAAAGAAGGAAGGATTCAGAGTAAATGGGGAAATGAATATCTTTTGTTTATGACAGTAAGTAAATTTATTGAAAAAGTTCAATATCAATATCATTGTAATTGGTTAGGACAGCAGAGCTTTGATATTTATCTTGAGGACTATCGGTGTGCTATTGAGTATCAAGGACAACAGCATTATGATGCTATCAGTATATTCGGTGGAAAAGCAGGCTTGGAACGAACTAAAGAAAGGGATTTTAGAAAAAGGGAACTTGCGGAGAAGAATGGCGTTACTGTGTTGGATTGGATTTATACAGAGCCTATTAATGATGAAAGTGTTAAACAATTCTTAGTAAATGGAGGAATTGTAGTTAATGATGCAATTAATAGTATTCCGCTTCAACCAATACAAGATATGGCACCTGTTATAAAGAAAGAGAAGAAATCAAAGAAGAAACCACAAAAAGAAAAGATTATAAAAAATTATTTTGTTCAGTATTCTTTAGAGGGAGAAATGATAAAAAAATATGCTACGTTGAAAGAAGCTTCTGAGGAGACGGGAATTGTATCTACAAGCATTAGTAGAGTGATTAGAGGTGAGCGTAATTCGGTTGGTGGGTTTGTGTGGAGAAAATATGATGTAGATGAACCGATTCCGATAACTATTGAAATCTTATTTGATGCAGGATTGGTAAATAGTGGTAAGGCGAAGCCTGTTGCACGATTAAATGACAAGGGAGAGATTCTTGCGGTATACGATTCTGTAACACAAGCAGCTAAAGAATGTAAAACGAAACAACAGACAATTCAAGCAAAAATTAAAAAGAATATTGAATGGAAGTATTTAGAATAAATCTCGCACCAATGGTGCGAAAAATGGCGATGTGTATGAAAAATGAAACAGGTGATAGATAAGGAATATGTAAAAAATGTCGACAGTGAAGCACAAAAAGATATTGAAGAAGCGGAGAATCTTGCAGAGATAGTTGGTGCTATGATTCGTCAGCGTAATTCTTTGGGAATTTTTCAGAGAGAACTTGCTGCCATGTGTAATATGCCACAGTCATCTGTAGCGAGAATTGAATCAATGAAGACTACTCCTAATCTTGATACCCTTTTGAAGTTGTTTGAGCCATTAGGATTAGCCTTGACAGTTTCTATGAAAAGAGTTTAAATAGTGTGTGGCAACAATTTGGCAACAGAAAATCAGCAAACCAAAATAAATTATGTAATAGAAGTAAAATAACGGCAAAACACACAAAAAACTTAAACAAAATAAGTTAGGCAAGTGTGTAAACTTGCCGAGTTTGAATAATTTTCAAAAGCTCGCAAAGCCTAGTAAAATGGGCATTTGCGAGCTTGTTCTATGCATGAGGCCATGTTATTTTCCACTCAAAATATTCATTAGGAGAAATCTCTCCATTATTTAATTTCGTTTTCATTTCACACCATTCCGAAAGGAAATCATTTACCAATCCATATTCAAAAGTTAATGCGACAGGTGAGCCTGCACTTTCATAATCATCTTCATTGTAAGTTGGTCTGGCAGTCTCGGAAGTTTTTGCCGGAGTCATTGTAGTCAGATGAATCAGGTTGCCGGGAGCTGTATACTCTGGAAATCTTGTGCCTTTTCCACGTGCCGGGAGAGATGTGGCACTTTCTTCGAGCCAGAAAAGTGTTTCAATGATATCTTCAGCAGCACCAAGGCTGTAATCAGAGATTGCCTTGTAATTGCAGTGCAAAGCATCAGCAAGTTTTAGAATCATATCTTCACCGGGAATGCGGGCACCGGTTTCATACTGGGATATACGGACCGACATATTTTTGCCTTCAAATCCAAGTGCACCGAGTACCTCGAGCAGGAGCGGGCGGTATTACAGGAGATTATCTCAGGTAAGGAGGCTGGTTGTGACATCAGCAGAACTGATATGGAGAAACGCCAAAACAAACAGGATTTATGATGAAAGAAACGGTCTTTGGTATGCAAAGCAGGGCGACTATTACCTTCCAGAGCTTGCATTACCTTCCGAAAAAGAAAAGCCCATAGGAATATGGGGGCAAAGGCATTTGCAGTATCTCAAAGAGTATAAGCAGTTTGTTTATCTTAATCTGCTGACAAAGCGGCAGAAATAATGTTAAAAGTAGTTGCGTGCGCACGCATATTGCACTATAATACTGGTGGTTAGGAGGAGTATATCTATGAAACTATTAAAATGGCTTTCAGTAACAGACCGATTTTACAAAATCTATTTGGATAAACAGCTTGCCCCCTTTGGAATCAACAACAGCCAATATATGTTTTTGATTAAAATCTGTCGTTCGCCTGGCATTTTACAGGATTCTTTAATGGATATGTTTTATGTTCATCCGAGCAATATTGTACGGACAGTTGCGGCATTAGAAAAGCAGGGAATGATTATGCGTTCCCCAAATGATAAGGATAAGCGGACGTGTAAACTGTATCCTACGGAACGTGCGCTGTCTGTAATTGATGAGGTACAGACGGTATGTGAAAAGACAGAAGCTCTTTTATTGCAAGGCTTCAGGGAATCTGATAAAAACCTCTTTATTGATTTGCTGATTCAGGCAGGTGAAAATATTACAGCGGAACTCCATATAGAGAGAAAGGGGGAGGAGTTCAATGACTGAAAATCCTCTGGGCTATGAAAAAATTTCAAAGCTGTTGAAAAATTTTGCTGTTCCCAGTATTGTGGCGTCTCTTGTCGGCTCAATCTACAATATTGTGGATCAGATTTTTATTGGTCAAGGGGTCGGTTATTTGGGAAATGCAGCAACCAATGTTGCCTACCCGTTTTCTACCATCTGCCTTGCCATTGCACTACTGGTCGGAATTGGCAGTGCTTCCCGTGTTTCCCTCTGTCTTGGACGCAAAGAGCCGAAAGTTGCCGCCAAAGCAGCGGGAAATGGTATTGTTCTGATGGGAATTTTCGGAATTATTTATTTGCTGGTTGGAGAAACCTTTCTGTCTTTGCTCCTAAAGGCATTTGGGGCAACGACAGATGTATTTCCATATGCAAAGCAGTATGCCAGCATAACATTGATTGGAATGCCGTTTCTCATTGTAACGAATGGTATGAGCAATTTGATTCGAGCAGATGGAAAACCAAAGTATTCAATGGTCTGCATGGTTGTGGGAGCTATTATCAATACCATTCTTGACCCCATTTTTATTTTTGTTTGCGATTGGGGAATTGCCGGCGCAGCTTGGGCAACAGTTATTGGGCAAATTTTTTCCTTCATACTCGCCCTCCGTTATCTATGGCGTTTCCAGACAATCCATTTTGAAAAAGAGTCGTTTTTATTGGACATCAAAGAAAGCATGAAAATTTGCAGCATGGGAATCAGCAGTAGCTCAAATCAGATTGCAATTACCGTGATTCAAATCATTCAGTACAATTCGTTGACTTATTACGGCGCATTAACAAAATATGGAACGGATATTCCCTTGGCAGCTTGCGGAATTGTTATGAAAACAAATGCCATAATCCTTGCGATTGTTGTAGGAATCTCGCAAGGGATACAGCCGATTATCGGTTTCAACTATGGAGCAAGGCAATACCATCGTGTACGGGAGGCTTACCTGCTTGCGGTAAAGTGGAATCTTGTTGTTTCCACTATTGCTTTCATCGCATTTCAATTTTTCCCGCAATCTATCATTTCACTATTCGGAGACGGGGACGAGCTGTATTTTGAATTTGCTGTTTTGTTCATGCGTACCTATCTTTTCATGGTGTTGGTAAATGGTGTGCAGCTGCTTTCTTCCAGCTTTTTTACCGCAATAGGAAAAGCGTTAAAAGGTGCTCTGTTGGCATTAACAAGGCAGACCTTTTTCTTGATTCCGCTTACCCTGCTACTCCCGCTTCGTTTCGGAATTATGGGAGTATTGCTAGCGGGGCCTGTTGCTGATTTTTCAGCGTTTGTGCTATCTGTTGTACTGGTGGGTATAGAATTAAAAAAACAAAAAAACTCGCTTATAATTTAAGCCATAGCATATAGCTATTATCCACAGCTACTAAGCAAGTGTTATCAATACCGATAACAAAATGATAACATTAGCTTATATATGGAGGCGTTTATGAATCTCCACCTTTTCAGAATTTTATCGTTCTTTCCGTTTCCGATATGCCGCGGATGGAATATCGAATTCTTTTCGGTATTCAGTCACCGTCCGTCGTGACACTTCTATATCCATGGAAGACAGCACTCGACGCAAGCTTTCGTCTGACAAAGGATGCAATTTATCTTCTGCGTCTATAATGCGGTCAAAACAGATTTTCAGCATTCTTTTGTTTACGGGCGCTCCATTTCCTACCTTGCCGCTTACAAACTCCCGAAGCGGGACCGTGTGTCCAGAAAAGAAAATATACTTGTCTTTGATGCCGCGGCTGATGGTACTTTGATGGAAGTGCAATTCTTGGGCGATTTCCTGAACAGACAGAGGAACGGGGGCTGGGACTTGCCCCAAGAGGTATTCTTTTTGTCTGTCCAAAATAAAACGAATCATTTTGATCAGGGTAGATTCTCGTCGCTCCAGATCCTGTTGCATCCTTATGATTCGATGATTTTGATCTTCTAAATAAGCACCTAATTTTGTTGTTTTCTGCTGTTCTATTATAGCAAGATATTCCGGGAGCGGAGAAATTTTAGGCAGAGCCCGCTGGTTGTAAGACACCGTAATTTCCTGGCCCTGGATTTCCACAGCAGCATCCGGAATTATATAGACGGGCAAATCGCTGGACTGCAAAAACCCATTGCTGGGAATCGGGTTAAATGCTTGAATGACTTGACAGTAGCGTTGTGCTTCAGCAAAAGGAATCTTCAGATCTTTTGAGATTTTTTCTATATTTCCTTTCGCCAGAAGGGGAAGATAATCCTGAATGATGTTCAGAGTATATTTGTTAAAATAGGGACTGTGAGCTAATTGGAGGGTTAAACATTCCTCCAGAGAGCGAGCACCCACTCCGGTCGGAGCTAAGCTCTGCACAGCGTACAAAGCCTGCGTGGCCTCTTCCACTGAACTTCCCATGAAGGAAGCCAACAAATCGAGCGGTTCGTCTAGATATCCGCGATGGTCCAGGCTGTCAATGATGTATTCGCACCATGCCGCATAGCGAAATGGAAGATATTTCAAAATTTGTGGAAGCTGTTCCTTCACATACTCTGAAAAGGTTTCCTGATGTTGTATTGAACCGCCATCAGCAGTCTGAGCAGAATCATTTTCATTGGCCGCCTGACGGGACGGGATCACGGTCTCAAAAATGGAACCGGAAAAATCCTCACAAAAAGTCATAAGCGAATTGGAGTCCCCGTTCTGCCAATCTTTATAGAATTGGTCCAGATCTACCATTGGGTTTTCTTCTGCAAACTGGATTAATTCTGCCTGCAGTCCAGCCATTGGTAACTGCAGGATTTTTAGTGATTGTCTCATTTCGGCTGATAGGATTTGTTGCTGGCAATGAATTTGCGATTGTAGCATAGACATCATCTCCTGTCGCAAGTATATTATCGTTTTTTTGCCTGCACATGTGGAACCCACTGCTTGCTTGCAAAGAGCATGGTCTAGTATGGGAGGCTCTGAAACTGATTTTTGCCGAAACATTGAGAAAGACAAATTTGAGGATTGGACCATACAATCAGTTTTTCTTTATTATAGCATACAGGAATCGAAACCGTGCCGCAATATGGTCTCATGATCTGAAATTCCAAAAGCGAACAGCCCGACTCAAATACCATCCTAATAATTGGAAGCATTTGAGCCGGACTGACCGCTATGAGACTAAAAATCTAGTTGAAGCGAGTTTACTTTAAACAAGATCTGGGTCATTAGATTGCACTTTGTCGTTCAGCTTTGACAAAATATCATTGAAGGTCTTTCGGTCAATTTTGTAGAACAAGAAGACAATTCCGCACAGAACAGACAAGATTCCTGGAATTACAGTAAAGAAATTGTTGATGGTGCCGCTGACCAAAGGAGTCTGCGTCACATTCGCTTGGAACCCCAAAACTGCCAGAATGGCCGCCACGCCGGCACTGCCCAATGCAATGCCAAATTTATTTCCCAGCGAGATAAATGCAGACAAAAAGCCGTCGTTTCGAACCCCGGTTTTCAGCTGCCCGTATTCTACCGTGTCGGGAATCACGCCATAAATACCAGAAGCCAAAACCCCTTCAAAGAATTTAGAAATTGCACACAGCGCATAGAATAGTACAGGCGAACCGATAGGTGAGGTAAATCGCATAAGGATCATGGCGATACCGGCTCCGATACATCCATAAGCGGTGACACGCCCCTTATTGCCATCGACATTATACCAAGCTTTAAACAGATAGCAGCCTGCAACGAGAGGGACAAGTCCTACAAGATTATATAGAGACATCAGACCTGCGTCGCCCTGGACATACTTGAAGTAGTAAGTATACATGGAACCTCTTCCGTGGATAAAAAAGCCCCAGAGCAGTTGGCCGCAGAATGCAATCAAAAATGGGCGATTTGCCAACATGGATTTAAATTGAACCCTAAGGGGGTACTTATGCTTGACCGGAGGAGGAACGACTTCCTTCTGCGTCGCAAACACGACTGCGGAACAGCACATAAATATGAGCACAAAAATGACCGCAGTCAGGCGGTATCCCATCGCGGCATCCCCTTTGCCCAAAGCAGAGACCATGGGAATAACGATGATCCCAATTCCGGCAATAGAGATATTGGCAAGGGTGATCCGCATAGTGGACAGCTTCGCCCGTTCGTCCGTATTCTGAGTTAAAACACTGGTCATTGCGCTGTATGGAATATTCACTCCTGTGTAACAGAATACCAGCAGTGCATATGTCACATACATATAGACAATCTTGGATGTATTAGACCAATCGGGGTGTGCCCAGAACGTCAGCACCGTAATGATTGCTGTTGGGAAAGACATCAGCAGCACCCAAGGCCGGTAGCGGCCCCAGCGGGTCCTGGTGCGGTCGGACAGACCTCCGATAATCGGGTCATTGATCGCGTCCCATGCCCGTGCAATCAGCATCAGCAAGGAGACAGCCGCCATTGGGATCCCAAATACATCTGTATAGAAAATCATCAGATAGGATCCCACAAAGGTCCAAACAAAGTTATTTCCGAAATCTCCTAACCCAAAGCAGGCCGCTTTCCAAAAAGGAATCTTAATATTTGTATCCACAGTTTGGATGGATTCAGTTTCTTTCATGGGCGCTCCTCTCTATTCCTTTTTTCATCAATCTGCAGATTCTTAAAATGTAATAATTCCCTTAATATATCCGGGCGGGTTCGTATCCAGCAGCCGGAAGCCTTCGTCAACCCGTTCGAATGGGATACGGTGGGTGATCAATTCCTCTGTGGGGAATACACCCTTGACATAAGCTTCCACTCCGATTTCCAGAGTATGCATGTATTCATTCGTATAATAAGGATGAACCACATGGATAATGGGAGAACGGTACATCATATTGTAGGCCATCTCCTCTGTCCATGTCTCATTTTTTGAATACACAGACGGTGCAAGGATCTTGCCGCGGCCCGATATTTTTGCCACCGAAAGAGCGGTCTGCAATCCGCGCAAGCTCCCGGTGATCTCAACAATACAATCATACATCCTCCCGTGGGTCAGTTCAAACGAGACGTCCTCCACATCCACGTTTTTAGGATTAATGGTCTTGGTCGCTCCGTATTGGACCGCCATTTCCAGGCGCTTTTCATCCAAGTCGATGGCAACAATATCGCCTAGAGCCCGACTTTTCAGTCCGGCAATAACCATAAGCCCCATGAAACCGCACCCTATCACAGCAACCCGGTCTCCCATTTTCGGCTCCACGGCACGCACAATGTTGGCCACGCACATCATCGGCTCACCCAGGCAGGCGTCGATCGGCTTTGATGTCTCCGGGATCTTGATCATTTGTGCGTTGGCTGCTACATTGTAATCCGCAATACAGGTACTGAGTACGCCCGTCACCAAATCGCCCGGTCGGAAACATGTAACGGCACTGCCTACATCCTCGACAACGCATACTGGCTCATGCCCAATTCCCATGGGGAACTGAGGGTTCTTGATCATTGCGTCATAGCCATGTTTGTTTCCGAAGCCCATGGCGCTGGTTCCGCGATATGCGGGGATGTCAGAATGGCACAGCCCTACACTGATAGTTTTATACAGCACTTCATTTTCTTTCAGCTTTGGGATTTCCTCCTGAACAAAATCAAACTGCTTAGGCGCAACCAATACGGCTCTTGTCCTTTTCATCGCGTGTTTTCTCCTTTTCTTCCGACTTTATTTCCGGGAAATTGACTTTTTTGCTGCCACGGCAATGTCCTGGGCAGTAAGGCCCATGACCTGTTTTAAATAGTCAATGGGGCCAACCTCGCCGAATCTGTCCTTGACGCCCACACGCTCAACAGGGACAGGGCAATTGCTGCCCAGCGTCTCACAGACTGCGCTGCCCAGGCCTCCAATAATGTTGTGATTTTCAGCTGTGACAATTGCACCTGTCTCCTGCGCGCAGGTTGTTAAAAGATCTTCATCAATGGGTTTGATCGTAAACATGTCCACCACACGGGCAGAAATTCCATCGGCTGCCAGCAACTCTGCGG
>ERZ827524.2906-NODE-2906-length-10940-cov-3.328250_pt1 | contig 10940 bp, 15 predicted proteins | sample MGYA00519702_ERZ827524 | MGnify/ENA primary metagenome ERZ827524 (study PRJEB31778, sample SAMEA3449341) | human gut metagenome | biome: human gut; feature: human-associated habitat; material: faeces | place: United Kingdom | collected 2010/2012 ...
CCGGCAAAGCCGGCCCGGAGCAGGCTGCGCCTGCCAAACGCCGCCCCCGCCCCGGCGCCCCGGACTTTTTTAAATATATACGAAGGATGACGGCAGTGAAAACGATTTTTTATTTAATCTGCCTTATCTATTTAAATATCGACGAAATTTATGAATAATGAGCAAAAAAACGTATATAATAATCATGCGGGGTGAAAAGCGTTCCCATTCATTATAAACACAATTACGCGGGAAAGTTTTTTGAAACTTGTCCCGCTTTTTTGCGGCTCATTGTTGACTTATTCCCTCGGCGCATTTATAATGTAATATAAGTTTGGCCTTTCTTTTGCTTTATATATGCTTAAGGGACGTTGACAGGAATTAAAATTTAAAAAGGGGGCTCTTTCATGGGGTTTTTGGCCATTGATAAAGTAGCCATAAGGAATTTGTTCGGTTTGGGAATAGATATCCGGTGGTACGGGATACTTATAGCCTTGGGCGTTGCCGCGGGCATAGCTCTTGCTATATGGGACGCTAAGCGGCGCAAGATAAGCACGGATGTGGTGCTGGATATGACTCTGGTGGGGGTCATATGCGCTATTGTGTTTGCAAGGCTGTATTATGTAGTATTTGATACCCAGGGTATGTTCGCTAATGATTTTATGGCGATTTTCAGGATATGGGACGGCGGCCTGGCAATATACGGCGGCGTAATAGGCGGAGCGCTGGGTATTTTTGCATACAGCAGGATAAAGAAGTTTAAGCTGTCCGTGCTTTTTGACATTGCCGCTCCCAGCCTTGCCATTGGACAGGCTATAGGGCGCTGGGGCAATTTTATCAATCAGGAAGCCTTTGGGCAGCCGGTCACCAATCCCAGCTGGCAATGGTTCCCCTATGCTACATATATAGAAAATCCTCCTTCGGGCATGGAACCAGGCTGGTATCAGGCCACGTTTTTCTATGAATCCATGTGGTGCCTGCTGTTATGTCTGTTCCTTGTCCTTTACAGGCGCAGACAAAAATTTTCAGGTGAGATTTGCGCATATTATTTCCTGCTTTACGGAATTGAGCGCGCATGCGTGGAACTGCTCAGAACAGACCAGCTCAAGACGCATTTTCTTGACCTGCCGGTGTCCCATCTTTTGAGCGTGGCGCTGGTTATAGCTTCTTTAATTTATTTAATAGTCATGTATTCGCGGGTCAAAAAAGGCCTGGCGGGCTGTGCGACGCTTGGTTCCATATATTATGTGCATAAGCCGGGAGACGGTATTTCAAGCGCAGGCGTCGAGGAAACCGGCGAAGCTTCGGAGGAGCAGAAAGACGGTAGCGCTGAGGACGACGGTACGGAAGCGCCGAACGAAAGCCAGGAAGAAAATGCCGGAGAGCAAGCTCCATCCGAAGGCGGAAGCGAAGAAGAGCCCGCGCAGGCAGATTCAGAAGCCGGGGAAGATGAGGACGACATCTGAAGGGGGGATTGGCAGTGGAACGCAATTTAACTATGCTGACTGATTTATATCAGCTCACCATGATGAACGGCTATTTAAAATACGGCATGGATAAAAACGTAGCTGTTTTTGATATGTTTTTCAGGCCGTTGCAGAATAACAGCGTATATGCGGTTATGGCTGGTCTGGAGCAGGCGATAGAATATATAAATAATCTGCATTTTGCCGAGGAGGATTTGGATTACCTCCGTTCATTAGGTATATTTGACGAGCAGTTTATGGATTATCTGCGCCATTTCAAGTTTACCGGGGACATTTATGCCATTCCCGAAGGGACCCCGGTATTCTTTTCCGAGCCTCTTTTAAGGGTTCAGGCTCCTATTATGGAGGCGCAGCTGATAGAAACCGCGCTGCTGAATATTATAAACCATCAGACTCTTATAGCGACTAAGGCCAGCAAGGTAGTATACGCCGCTGGAGGCAAGGGAGTGCTGGAGTTCGGGCTCAGGCGTGCGCAGGGGCCGGACGCGGGCATATACGGCGCGCGCGCATCCATAATCGGCGGCTGTGTGGCAACGAGCAATGTTTTTACCGGTCAGCAGTACGGCCTGCCGGCAAAGGGCACCCATGCGCATAGCTGGGTTATGTCCTTTCCGAGCGAGATGGAGGCTTTCAGGGCTTACGCGGCGGTATATCCGACCAGCTGCATGCTTTTGGTAGATACCTATGATACGCTTAAAAGCGGCGTTCCCAATGCTATAACCGTATTTAAGGAGCTGCGTGAAAAGGGGTATAAGCCTGTAGGCATAAGGCTGGATTCGGGCGATTTTGCCTATCTTTCCAAAAAGGCGCGGGCTATGCTGGATGAAGCTGGCTTTAACGATGCGCAGATATTTGTTTCGGGCGATTTGGATGAGGATGTAATATGGGATCTTAGGACACAGGGAGCCGCCATAGATGTTTGGGGCGTAGGCACTAAAATGATAACCAGCGATGATTTGCCGGCTCTGGGCGGAGTATATAAATTGTCGGCAGAGATAGTGGACGGGGTGGTTTATCCCAAAATGAAAATTTCCGAAAATCCCGTTAAAATGACTAATCCCGGCATAAAGAAAGTTTTCAGACTGTATGATAATGTTTCGGGAAAAGCGCTTGCCGACCTTATTGCCTTGGAAGAGGAAAGCATAGACACCTCCCAGCCGCTGACCATATTCGACCCTGCTGAAACCTGGAAACGTATGACCATTACCAATTTTACAGCAAAAGAGTTGCTTGTCCCCATTTTTAAAGAGGGCAGGCAGGTTTATCAATCTCCATCTCTTCCTGATATCCAGGCGTATCATAAAGAGCAGATGGGGACGCTCTGGGATGAATATAAGCGCCTGAAAAGGCCGCATGTTTATAAAGTGGATTTATCGCAGAAGCTTTTTGACCTTAAGAACCAGCTTTTGCAGCAATACAGCAGATAGGGATGCCGGCGTCGCTTATCAAATGTGAAAAAGCGGTTTAGGGCTGCTTAAGCTTATATTATATGGCTGAATTTGCTTAGGGCAGTGACAGTTTAATGGCTGCTTCGGAGGAATTGGGAGTAATTAAAGAATTAATAAAGCATAATGGGCGGAGAAAATATGAAAGCTTTTATGGGACGGTATAAAAAGACCGAGGCGGATGAATATATAAATTCGCTTAAAGAGGAGTACGAAACTAGGCTCAGGAGCCTGGAAGAGGAGCTGGCGGCACTGCGGGAGGAAAACGAACGCATTAATAAAGAGTGCTCGGCGCTTAAAGAAAAGGAAAACATTATATCTGAGGTGCTGATAGACGCTACAGGCCGGGCGCTGGAAATTGAAAATGAATACAAGGAACGCGCCCGGGAAGAAAATCAGCGGCTGGAACGCCAGAAGGAAGAATTCCGCGACCGCCTTAAAAGCTGTGAAAAGGGTGTAGAAGAGCTTAAAAGCGCCGCCTTAAGCCAAATGGAAAATCTCAGGCAGGCTTTGGAAGAGCTCTCGGCCTGGTCTGGCGGAGGATTAAAAAAGCTTGAGGCGGATATGGGACTGGAGCCTGAAATAGACAGCAATGAATTGGAGCGCAGAATAGCTGCGGGCGTGCATGCGGATTTGCTTTCGGCCTGCCGGGAATTGGGTATAGCTGCCGGTTCTCCTAAAGAAACGGAAAAGAGCAGTGAAAGCTGAAGCCGCCTCTGTTTTCACGGGTATTCAGAAAGAAAGTCTGCCGTTAATGGGAGCATATAGGCAATATAAAATTAATGCCAATGGGATTTTGAGCGCCATGCCGGCTTGGGCTGCTGTTATAAAGATTTATCCGGGGCGTAAGGCTGGTGCAATTATGCCGCAAACTAATGATTCAGCAGTTATAAAATTTGTTTCGCTTACGGGGTGTTAGTGTAAAAGTGATAATGAGCCGCATCCGGAAAATTTGCCGGTCTTCTGGGCTTATACTCAGTCCGTGTGCGCTTTTTTGTTCCCCCTTGTCTGCCTTGAGAATAGATAAACTGTTTAAAGGCTGAGGCCGCAGAGCCAAAAATGATTGAATTTGCGCCTATGTAAGGCACAGAAACGGCATTTACCGGGAATACATGGAAGGAAAGCAGCGCAGCAGGAATGCAAATTCGACTATTTTTGACCGCACTATCCTTTGTATAATAGCGCTGTGTAAATTTTATAAAATAGTAGTTGCCTGAAAATTTAAATTATAGTATAATATCTGCGTTTGGTTAAGAAAATATTAGTAATGGAGAAGTCGCCTAGCTTGGTCGAGGGCGCACGATTGGAAATCGTGTAACTGTTAACAGCGGTTCGAGGGTTCGAATCCCTCCTTCTCCGCCATAATAGGAACATAAAAAAGATATGTTCCGCATAAACCCCGATTTTATCGGGGTTTTTTGCTGTCCAAACGCCGGGATTTCAAGGTGCATATTCGTAGATATAAAACGGCTGTTTTTGCTTTGCGGATAGATTTGAACTCCCGTACAACAGAATAACTGCTTCAAACGGCAGACAAGTCGCTAAAAACTTGTCTGCCGTTTTTGCATTTAACTGCCCGAAGTTTTGCAAAAGACTTCGGGCTTTTTTCATTTCACGAAAAGGAACTGACAAAATGTACTTTACCAATACCCCCGCCCTCAACAGTATGGAGGCGATCATGAAAAAACTACCCTACGGCACACAGAAAGGCGGAGGCCGGTTTCGCAGATTGTATCAATACACCAAGAAAGACTGCGATTGCAGGCTTTGTCTCTACTACAGAAAAAAGAAGGGATGCACCTTGACGCTCTGTCCTGTGTTGGATACCCGGCTTGGATGCGGCGCTGCTACTATTGGCGATGCGGTAAAAGCTGTTTTCAAAGATGCCCAAAATACAGCATTCCTAAAACGCCTGTCACAAATATACCACCGAAAGGATGATGCAGAAATGATATTCCAAAATAACAGGCACAAGCAGATTTTTGAAGCAGAGCGATTATCTATGCGAAAGCCCGGCAAAAAGACTCTCGCTGTTTTGTATCTGCTGACTGCCGACCATACACTGTGGTTAAAAACAAAACACCTATTCACCCCAAACGGAAAAGTGGATTTAAAAAGCGTCCGTCTCGGAAATGTTTCCACAGACAGCTACGCCCTATGGAAAGCAGTTAAGGAACTGCAGACCGGCGAGAAACAAATATCGCTGTGCGAACTGGCGGACAACGGTATCGTCTCCGACAACGCGTTTCGCCTGATCGTGCAGGCAGCAGCTATCGCCCGCTTTGGTACTGCAGTCTTAAATAATACGGAGGTGCGCTATGTCTGAAAATCATAGCTTCAAAGAACAGCAGATTGGAGGAATGTGAGATATGGCCTTACTCTTTTCTAAGGTAACTGTAACGGCAGGAAATGACGCAGTAAGTTTTCTCGTTGGAGGAATTCCGAGAGAATACGATGATTTGGATGATTGGGATGAATTCGATGATTTTCTGAAATATATCGATGAAGAAACAGAAGTGTTGGTTCATGCCAATGCTTACCTCTATGGCGAGGGAGAACCAAGCGAAGCATCCTATTCGGATATTCAGCAGTTTTCCTCACGGCTTAAATCCGGCAGCAGTTTCCTTACAGATTACTGTGACAATATAGAGGAAGTAAATTTTAGCTTTACTTGGTCGCCGGAAGAATTATTTGGAATGGAGATGGAATGAGATGAACAAATTTGAAGCAGAACGGCGCTTTGCACAGCGTATGAAGGACAACTACCCACCCGGCACACGCATCATGCTTTTGCAGATGGGCGATGATCCCCACCCCATCGAGCCGAACACAAGAGGTACGGTCGAAGTTGTCGATGATATGGGAACGCTGCACTGTATTTTTGATAATGGCAGACAGCTTGGTATTGTTCCCGGCGAGGACAATTTCCGCAGGCTCACCGATCAGGAGCTTGCAGAAGAAAAGGACAGCCAGAAAAGACAATTGACAGAAATGTCAGAGGATGAGTTATATGAAAGGAATATCATTAGGTTCGACAACTTTGATGATTTTTTTGATTTCATCTACGATGAGAACACCGACAAAGCTGATATTATCAACGATATGTCCCAACAGATGAAAAGGCAGCTTGTTTCAGAGAATTACGGTGAACGGTTTATTGAAGCAGACGGCGCGTTTTATTACAATTCCGAATGCTTCACACAGATGGCTTTACTGCAGAGTGACGAAGAAGATAACGCTCCCGTTTACGGAATGTGAGGTGGCACGAAAAATAAATAGAAAGCGGTCGGATTTACTATGCCAATCCGATTTTTTGATATGTTTGCAGGGATCGGCGGTTTCCGCTCAGGACTGGAAGCAGTCGGCGGCTACGAATGCATCGGTCACTGCGAGATAGATAAATATACAAATCAGGCATATAACGCTATCTACAATCCAAAAGGAGAACTGTATTTTGAAGACGCAAGAACTATCAACCCAAATGACCTGCCCGACATCGATCTCATCTGTGCGGGCTTTCCATGCCAAAGCTTCTCGGTTGCCGGAAAACGGCTCGGATTTGCAGACGATACAAGAGGAACTCTCTTCTTTGAGGTTGCCCGAATCGCTGAGGCGAAACGGCCTGCATATCTTCTCTTGGAAAATGTCCCCGGTTTGTTATCGCATGACGGCGGCAGGACGCTTACTACCATCTTCTCCACGCTTACTGAGCTGGGGTATGATCTCGAATGGTGTGTGCATAACAGCGCAAATTTCGGAGTCCCGCAGCAGCGAAGGCGGCTGTACATTGTCGCAAGTTTTGGAGGACGAGGTGCCGGACGGATATTTCCTCTCACCTGCGGCAATGCGGAAAATCTTAAAGAACTTATCTCAGGACCACAGGGACAAAGAGTCTATGAAACAAACGGAGTAGCTTGTACGCAGTGTGCAGGCAGCGGCGGCTGGGGCGGCAAAACAGGATTGTATTTTATTGATATGAATCCCGATCCCATTATTACCGATACCGCCCGATGCATTACGGCAAGACAGGACAGCGGAGTCAGCAATCACAGAGGCGAACACTCTGCCGTTCTTGTGACAGATGAACCCAGAGCGATCCTCACGCCCGATAGAGAAACCGTCCGTCAGCAAGGGCGCAGAGTCAAAGAACCCAATGAGCCGATGTTCACCATCACGGCACAGGATCGGCGCGGTGTATGGCACAAAGGCAGAATCCGAAAACTCATGCCGATTGAATGCTGGCGCTTGCAGGGCTTTACCGATGAACAATTTAATAAGGCAGCCGCAACAGGTCTCTCGGACTGTCGGCTATACAAAATGGCGGGCAACGCAGTTAGCGTTCCCGTCATTTCTGCTATCGGGCAGAAAATAAAAGAAATTTACTATGAACAGGAGAAGTAATAAATGCCGAATCATGTTGTAAACCATATATCGCTTCAAGGCGATCCTGAAAAAATCCGGTCAATGCTGGAAACAATCAAATCCGATGAACATGGTATCGGATCGGTGGATTTTAACAAGATCATTCCTATGTCAAAAAGTCTCGATATTGAGGCAGGCAGCCGAACTGACCGAGGACTGAAAGTCTATCGGGATTTTATCGATGTGTATACACTCGCCGGAACCATGAATATGGATAAGCTGCGAAACATTCCTGTGGAAAGCGAAGAAATTTTCCTGCGCCAGCGTACAGATATCAGGCGTGACGAATGGGAGCTTGGCAAAGCCGCATGGCGCAATATCCGTGACTTCGGCGCGCCGACATGGTACGATTGGTGCATCTCGAATTGGGGAACCAAATGGAATGCCTATGGATATAGTGAGGATACCATCGACTACCATGACGGCGACACACTGTATTTCCAAACGGCATGGTCTGCGCCGCATCCCATTCTCGAAAAGCTGACGCAGATGTTCCCCGATATTAGGCTGGAGCATGAATGGGCGGACGAGGATATCGGACAAAACTGCGGCCGATGCAGCTATCAAAACGGAGAACGGATTGAGGAATACTGCCCCGAAAGCGAAGCGGAGGCGGTTGAATTTGCCTGTAAGCTGTGGGACTATGATCCGCTTGATTTGGATTTATGCCTGAACTCCGAAGGAACAAAATATATCCATTTGGAGCTTGAGGAATACCAGCAGATCGAACTGCTTGGCAAACCTGCTCTGTTTACCAACGCCCGCCTGACGGACGCGGATATCCCTCAAGGGCTGTACTGCTACCATCTGCGTCACAGCGATGACGGCGGCCGTTTCTGTTCGGTTGAACCAAGGGTGGGCGTTAATCACGGCGGCAGCGTTATTACAAAAGAGCCGATTGATTTCGGAAAACAGGGATATATCTCCTTTACCGAGGATACCGAGCCGAATTTTACCGGCGGAGAACAAACGCTTGGAGAATTTCTAAAATCCGATGCTCCGCAGGAAAGCGAGGTGATGAATCTATGCTGAACTTTGTCATCGGCCTTTTACTTGGCGGTTGTATTGCCGCAGTGATTTTGTGCTGTGTGCAGGTAAACCGCATCACCGAATACGAGCAGAAAATCTACAGGCTCAATAAAAAACTGAATAATCGAGATTAAAAAACGAGGTCGTTTTGCGTGTATGGAATTGCGTACATGGAAAACGACCTCGTTTGTTTTCTGCAGAAATTCATACACGCAGACGCCTCCGCAAAGGAGGTGATCAACAATTAACAGCTTTATGGCTTGGGTGGGCGGTAAGAAAGCCCTTCGTGACGAAATTCTCGCCCGTTTTCCGCTGGACTACAAAAGATATATCGAAGTGTTCGGAGGCGCGGGCTGGGTGCTGTTTCACAAACCGCCCGGAAACGATTTTGAAGTGTTCAATGATTTCAACGGAAACCTTGTCAATCTGTATCGGTGTGTGCGGGAGCAACCGGAAAAACTCTGCGGCGAACTGCGGTATCTGCTCAACTCCCGCCTTGATTTTGAATATATGAAGCAGATGCTTCATTCGCAGGCAGTTTTGCCCGATGTGCGCAGAGCCGCTTATTACTATGCGCTGATCCGATACAGCTACGCAGCCGGAGCCTCCACCTTCGGCAGTCAGCCCCACGCCATGTGGAACAATTTTCCCCTGATAGAAGCTGCGGCGGGAAGGCTGCAGAAGGTCATTGTTGAGAACAAGGACTGCGTAAAGCTCATTTCACAATATGACCGGCCGGAGAGCTTCTTCTACTGCGATCCGCCGTATTATCAGGCAGATCAGTACTATGAAGCGGTGTCTGCCGATGGTTTTGACCATCAGGGACTTGCCGAAGCACTGTTCTCTATAAAAGGAAAATTCCTGCTTTCCTATAACGACTGTGAATTTATCCGAGAATTGTATACCCGCCCCGGCATCGTGATTGAGGGAACGACAAGGCTTTCCAATATCGCACAGCGGTACGATAACGGAAAGCAGTACCCCGAACTCTTGATCTCCAATTACGACACCACCGAGCTTGCCCGATCCTGTATTCAGCTTACGCTGTTTAACGAACTTGACACGCAGGAAATTTTAAATGAAAGGATAATTTATAATGGAACGATATGAATTTGAAATGATCCCCGTACCTGCAGAGGCACTGAATGCTGTGGGAATTACTCCCCGCGTAACGGTGGAAGCATTTGCAGACGGCAGCCGCATCGTCATTCAGAAAGCGCCGGAGGATGACTTCTGTGAAGCATATAACGATGACTGCGAGGGCTGTCCTTACTGCTGCCCCTGCTGCGGCGAATGCCTGAAAGAGCAATTTGACGGAGGTGAAGACGGTGAATAAGCTGTACCGCATTCTCGGCAAACGAGGACGAATCACGATCCCCTATGAAATTCGCAGGCGTGCCGGCTTTCAGTATAACGATGTACTGTCCTTTACCGAGCAGGATGATCGAACCATTATGGTCAGACGAGAGAAAATCTGCGATAACTGCAAAGAAACACGCCCTGCTGTCGGTAAGCAGGAGGACGGCATCACGCTGCCGCAGTTTCTTGACGGTCTCTCCGCCGATGAACAGCGAGCCGCCCTCATTCATTTATCGGTTAAATGGGCGGAACAGCAGGGCGGTGAGAAGAATGCCTAAAATGCTTCGCGTCCTTATGGTGGAACCGCACGAGTCTCCTCATGAGCTGTTTATTACCGACCAACTTGATGATTTACAGGAAACAGTCGGCGGCTTGATTGAGGTCATTGGCAACGGTGACGGCACGCTGCTCGTCTGCAATGAGGAATCAAAACTCAACGGTATGGACGGCAACCGCCGCTTAAACGGTGATGTGATTGCCGGTCCGTTTTTCGTAGTGGGCGAAGACGGCGAAAACTTCCGTTCTCTCACAGATGAAGAAATGCAGAAATATATGCAGCGCTTTAAGGAAATCGAAGATATCTCACCGGAAGAAGTACAGTCCAATATGGGCTTCTATTTTTTCTCTTTATAATGGAAAGGATGATCTCAAATGAAAGTAAAAGCACAAATTGACCGTTTTATCGGAAAAGACAACCGCATCAAGGCATACGCCAGCGTAATCCTCGGCGGCGAGTATGTGATCAGGGATATCGCCGTTATGGACAGCAAAAACGGTCTGTTCGCAAGAATGCCGTACCGTTCCTACAAAGACCGAAACGGCAATATGCAGTATTCGGATGTGGCGTTTGCTCTGAATGAAACCTCCCGCAATGCTGTCAGCGACGCGGTTTTGGAAGCATATGAACAGCGGCTGCACATGGAGGAAGATGAATCACAGGATTTGGAAGAACCGGATGAAGATGAAGCCCCGGTTTTTGAGCAGAGAATGTGATTTTTTCAAAAAACAGCCGATTCTCGCTGGACTTTCAGGCTTTTTTCCGTATCCTTATAGTCAGAGGTGATCCGTATGATAAAACTGAAACGATACGCGCTCCTCCTCGCAGGCCTGACGCTCCTAAGCCTTACAGGATGCGGTACTACTCAAACGCCATCGACTGCAGAGGATAACCCGTCTTTTGCTGATCCCCCGGCAGATGTAACATCGACCACTGAAATAA
>ERZ827524.2907-NODE-2907-length-10935-cov-2.763511_pt1 | contig 10935 bp, 6 predicted proteins | sample MGYA00519702_ERZ827524 | MGnify/ENA primary metagenome ERZ827524 (study PRJEB31778, sample SAMEA3449341) | human gut metagenome | biome: human gut; feature: human-associated habitat; material: faeces | place: United Kingdom | collected 2010/2012 ...
TCCGGCAAGATTAAATCACCTTATCATATTAATAATGATGTATGCATCAAGTGCGGCAGCTGTAAGGATAACTGTAACTTTGATGCAATATATGTGGAAATGTAGGGAGGACAGATTATGGGTACAATGACGATTGACGGCAGAAAAGTCGAATTTACAGATGAAAAAAATGTCCTCTCAGTGATCCGAAAGTCGGGAATCGATCTTCCTACGTTCTGTTATCATTCAGAACTGTCAACCTATGGGGCGTGCAGGATGTGTGTGGTGGAAGATGAACGTGGAAAGGTATTTGCATCCTGTTCAGAAGTACCACGGGATGGTATGGTGATCTATACAAATACACCAAGATTGCAGCATCACAGGAAAATGATCATTGAACTGCTGTTGTCATCCCATTGCCGTGACTGTACAACGTGTGCCAAAAATGGAGTCTGTACGTTACAGAAGCTGGCAAGCCAGTTGGGTATTTCAGAGATCAGATTTGAAAATCATAAGAAACCACTTCCACTGGATACCTCTTCGGATTGTGTAATAAGAGACCCCAATAAATGTATTCTCTGTGGGGATTGTGTGCGTACCTGTGATGAAATCCAGGGACTTGGCATTCTGGATTTTGCTTTCCGGGGTTCAAAAATGCAGGTTATGCCGGCATTTAACAGAGAGCTGGCAGAGACTGACTGCGTAGGCTGCGGACAGTGCAGGGCGGTCTGTCCGACCGGTGCGATCAGTATCCGGCAGGATGTTGATCCGGTATGGAAAGCGTTGGCGGATAAGAATATCAGAGTTGTGGCACAGATCGCACCGGCTGTCCGGGTGGCGATCGGAGATAAATTTGGAATCCCGAAAGGTGAAAATACACTGGGACGCCTGGTGGCAGCTCTGCGACGTATGGGATTCGATGAGGTATATGATACAAATTTCGGGGCAGACCTGACGGTAATGGAAGAGTCAGCAGAATTGCTGGAGCGTTTAAAATCCGGTAAGAATCTTCCGTTATTTACTTCCTGCTGTCCGGGCTGGGTGAAGTTCTGTGAGAACCGTTACCCGGAATTTCGGGAAAATATTTCCACCTGCCGTTCTCCGCAGGCAATGTTCGGAGCATTGCTGAAGGAAGAAGCCCGGATGAAAGCGGCAGAAGCGGAAAAAGAAGGACGGAGCCTCCGCAAGACGGTTGTGATCTCGATTATGCCATGTACGGCAAAAAAAGCAGAGATCAAAAGACCGGAGCATTTTACAGAAGGGCAGCAGGATGTAGATTATGTACTGACCACGACAGAAGTGACCCGTATGATCAAAGAAGCGGGAATGGATCTGTCGCAGATCGAACCGGAGGCACTGGATATGCCGTTTGGTCTGTCTTCGGGGGCAGCAGCGATCTTTGGAGTAACGGGTGGTGTGACCGAGGCAGTTCTGAGACGTCTGGTACACAGCAGCAGGATGGAAGATCTGCAGGACATCAGCTTTACGGGAATCCGCGGGATTGAAGGAATCAAAGAAGCTTCCATCCAGCTTGAGGACAGAACGGTGAAAATTGCAGTGGTGAATGGTCTTCGCTGTGCAGAAACACTGCTGGAGAGGATCAAAGCCGGTGAAGTCCAGTATGATTTCGTAGAAGTGATGGCATGTAAAAGAGGCTGTATTGCCGGTGGTGGACAGCCGGTGCCGATCGGACCGAGGACGAAACAGGCCCGGCTGGATGGAATGTATAAGATCGACAGCATGGCACAGATCAAGAGATCTGATGAAAATCCGATCATTGCAGAGGTTTATGAGGGAATCCTGAAGGGGAAGGAACATAAATTGCTGCATAATAGATAAAAAATCGCCTTATATCAGATGCACAGCAACTGGTATAGGGCGATTTCTGAATTATGTCGGATTATCGGTTATCAAGGTAATCTTTTACAAGAAAGAGACTGGAAATCCAGGGTTATTTCAACACCAGTTTCAGTACCTCAGTCACTTTTTTCACCGGAACGATTTCCAGCTTATTTTTAACCTCATCGGCAACGTCATCGAGATCCTGTTCATTGTCAGCAGGAATCAGAACCTTTGTGATTCCTGCACGCTGGGCGGCCATAAGCTTTTCAGGAAGTCCGCCGATCGGCATGACACCGCCACGCAGGGAAACTTCTCCGGTCATGGCATATTCCGGGCTGACTTTCTTCCCGGTGAGAAGTGATGCAAGAGCTGTTGTCAGCGTGATTCCGGCTGATGGACCGTCTTTTGGAACCGCACCGGCAGGAACATGGATATGGAGGTCGTGGTCATCAAGCACTTTGCTTTCCTTTGGATAAAGTGATTTTACAAGACTCAGTGCAATCTGAATGGACTCCTTCATTACATCTCCAAGCTGACCGGTAATAATCATCTTGCCTTTGCCCGGAATCAGTTTACTTTCTATAAATAAAATTTCTCCGCCCGCTCTTGTCCATGCAAGTCCGGTGACAACTCCCGGTTCAGGGGAAGAAAGTTTCCGCTCATGGTGGAGCTGCTTTTTCCCAAGATATTTTTCGAGATTTGTCTTAGTGACTGTCAGTGTTGTTCCCTCATTTTTAACAAGTTGGACGGCAGCCGTCCGGCAAAGAGTATCGATCAGTTTTTTCAGGTCACGGACACCTGCCTCCATTGTGTATTCATCAATAATCCTGCGAATCGCTCCGTCGGTTACTTTCAATGCATTTTTCTTAATTCCCATGGCATCGAGAGCCTTTGGAAGAAGATGTCTGCGGGCAATCTGATATTTTTCTACTGCAGTGTAACCGGAGAAATTAATAACCTCCATACGGTTGAGCAGTGGTTCAGGAATCGTATCCAGTGAGTTTGCAGTGCAGACAAAAAGTACATTGGACAGATCGTAAGGCACATTCATATAGTGGTCAGTGAAAGTGCTGTTCTGTTCAGGATCAAGAACCTCCAGAAGGGCACTGGCAGGGTCTCCGCCGTAATCTTTTGCAAGTTTGTCAACCTCATCCAGTACAATGACCGGATTGGAGACACCGCTTCGCTTGATTCCTTCCATGATTCGTCCGGGCATAGCACCGATATAAGTACGTCTGTGGCCACGGATTTCCGCCTCATCACGGATACCACCAAGACTGATCCTTACATATTCTCTTCCGAGAGCCCGTGCAATACTTTGCCCGATACTGGTCTTCCCGGTTCCAGGAGCACCAACAAATAAAAGGATCGAGCCATATTGCTTCCGGTTGAGAGCCATAACGGCGAGTTGCTGGATGATGCGTTCTTTGACTTTTTTCAGACCATAGTGATCTTCATCAAGAATCTGCTCCGCCCGGTCAAGATCGATCGGGGTAAACTGCGGTGCTTTCCAGTCCAGGCTGGTCATAAAGTCAAGGTAATCATACAGAAGACCGTACTCATGGCTGTCCTTGCCTTCCTGCTTCATGCGGTTCAGCACTTTTTCAGCTTCTTTACGGGCTTCGTCATTCATGCCGGATTCTTCAATCTTTTTCTCAAATTTCCGGGTATCGGAAATATTTTCAGGGTGAAGTTCGTCCAGTTCTTTCTGAAGATAACTGATCTGCTTCTTGATGGCTGCCTCGCGATAAAGCTGCTCCTGATCATCTTTCTGAGCTTCCTTTGCTTCGGTGGAAACTTTGGCAACCTCCATAAATTCGTTGATGGCAGCTTCGATCAGCGTACAGCGTTCCCGGCGGGAATCCGTTTCAACAATGGCATATTTTTCTTCGGGGCTGATATTCAGATATTCCGAAAGGGCAGATCCGAGATCATACATATTTTTCCGCTGTAAAATGAAACTTCTTGCCCACATTCCCCACTGGTATCCCTGGACAAATTTCAAAAGTGCGGCACGTAAACGGAGAAATTGAGCCTTCTCTTCTTCTGCCGTATAGTCATCAACCTCTGCACGAATAGATGCGTCTGCGAGAATCTGACCATTTTCCACCTCGACATCTGAAAGATCAACACGCTCCAGCGTGCGGATCTGAACACTGTCATCGTCTCCGAAAGCCTCTACTCTGGCGGAAATGCCGACCGGACAGATATGGTCAGCGTCCAGTTCTTCAGCGTCATCTTCATTTCTTAAGAAAGCAAAAAGCAGCTCACTGCCGACTTCAAGCTGCTCGGATGCATTTTCAGTAAAAAACTCTTTTTTGAAGTGATAGGTGACATCGGGAAGAAATAATATATTATAAATTGGCTGTATTACCATAGTAATTCTCCTTTCATCTGATAGATTATTAGCACTCTTAACTAATGAGTGCCAATATATAGTAGAAACCTAGCATAAAAATGTAAAAATGTCAATAGAGGCAAGGTTGACTTTTAAAATGGTTTCGTCTAAGATGAAAACGATAAAATCTGAAAAGAACGGAATAATACGATGAGACAGTTAAGAATAGGAAATGTAACCTTAGAGAATACTTATATTCTGGGGCCGATGGCAGGAGTGACAGATCTGCCGTTTCGCTTATTGTGTAAAGAGCAGGGAGCAGGTCTTTTGTGCATGGAAATGGTCAGTGCAAAAGCCATTCTCTATAATAATAAGAATACAGAGACGCTTTTGGAGATCCATCCGGATGAACAGCCGGTATCTCTCCAGTTTTTTGGTTCAGATCCTCAGATTATGAGTGAAATGGCAAAGCGGGTCGAGGAAAGACCGTTTGATATTATGGATATTAATATGGGATGTCCTGTACCGAAAGTCGTGAAAAATGGTGAAGGATCGGCATTGATGAAAAATCCAAAGCTGGCACATGAAATTATCAGTGCTATGGTCAAAGCAATCAAGAAACCAGTGACAGTTAAAATAAGAAAAGGCTTTGATGACAACTGCATTAATGCAGTGGAGATGGCGAAGATCGCAGAAGATGCGGGGGCAGCAGCCATTGCAGTCCATGGAAGGACAAGAGAGCAGTATTACAGCGGAAAAGCAGACTGGGAGATTATTCGTCAGGTAAAAGAGGCGGTTTCCATTCCTGTGATTGGAAACGGCGATGTGACCAGCCCGGAGCGTGCAGATGCCATGGTGAAAGAAACCGGCTGTGATGGTGTGATGATCGCCCGGGGAGCCCAGGGAAATCCGTGGATCTTTTCTGAGATGATCGAGCATGAAAGAACAGGGAAAATCCCATCGAGACCGACGAACGAAGAAATCCGGAAAATGATGCTCCGACATGCAAAGCTTCAGCTTCAATATAAAGGAGAATATCTGGGAATCCGGGAAATGAGAAAGCATGTGGCATGGTACACGAAAGGGCTGCCGGGTTCAGCAAAACTGCGGGAAGAGATCAACCGGGTTGAGTCTTATGCAGAACTGGAAGATCTGCTGTACAGACAGCTATAGATGTCGGGGTCAAAAGCCGAATGCGAAAGCAAGAAAACCGAATACAAAGCCGAATACGAAAGCCGAATACGAAAGCCGAATCTGCTTGACATCAGCAGGCGGTTTGGGTATAATATTGAAATTGCGAAATAGACTTAAATGACAGCATACAGGTGAAAATCAGGTTGTGTACAGTCTGTATAGATGAACAGGTCAGAACAGTATACGGACAAGGTTGAACCTGTAAGTATAGACAGAAAAGAAAGAATCAGAAAGGAAGCGTAACCGATGGCAGAAGCTAAGAAAAGATTACTTACTTACGCAGGCTTAAAAGCACTGGAAGATGAACTGGAGAATCTGAAGGTAGTAAAGAGAAAAGAAGTAGCAGGCAAGATCAAAGAAGCAAGGGAGCAGGGAGATCTTTCCGAGAATGCTGAGTATGATGCAGCAAAGGACGAGCAGAGAGATATCGAGGCCCGTATCGAAGAATTAGAAGCAATTCTGAAAAATGCAGAGGTAGTTGTTGAGGATGAAGTAGATCTTGATAAGATCAATGTCGGATGTACTGTGAAAGTATTTGATATTACTTTTGACGAGGAGATGGAATTTAAAATTGTTGGTTCTACAGAGGCTAACAGTCTGGAAGGAAAGATTTCCAATGAATCTCCGGTAGGTCAGGCACTGATGGGCAAAAAGGTGAACGATGTAGTTGACGTAGAAACCCAGGCAGGAGTGATCCAGTACAAAGTACTTGATATTCAGCGTTCATAATCAGTATAAGATATACCAGCACAGACCTCTTAAATAATTAAGAGGTCTTAGTTCGCTTAAAGGGTAACCTGAAAGCGGCAGAAAAAGATACGTTTTCTGCGTCATTAATCTGAAACGGACTGACGCAGGACAGACAATATGGAAGGAGAACAGACAGTGGGACAGAATCAGAAAAATGCACAGGAACCGGATATGAATCAGTTGAGAAAGGTTCGCCGTGATAAACTTGCAGAACTGCAGCAGAACGGAAGAGATCCGTTCCAGATCACAAAGTTTGATCAGACGCATCATTCACTTGAGGTAAAGGATCTTTATGAGGCACATGAGGCTGAGCTTTTAAAGGATCACCAGGAGCCGAACGTAGAAGGAATGGATGAAGAGCAGGCAAAAGAGGCTCTTAAAAAGGATTACGAAGAGAGAAGAAGCATTATGGATGCAAATCCGATCCATGTAGCAATCGCAGGACGTATGATGTTCAAGAGAGTTATGGGAAAAGCTTCTTTCTGTAATATCCAGGATTTACAGGGAAATATCCAGGTATATGTTGCCAGAGATGCAATCGGAACAGACTCTTATGCTGATTTTAAGAAATCTGATATCGGTGATATTTTCGGACTGGAAGGATTTGCTTTCAGAACAAGAACAGGAGAAATCTCCATCCATGCAGAGAAGATGACACTCCTTTCCAAGAGTTTACAGATGCTCCCGGAGAAGTTCCACGGTCTGACAGATACAGATACACGCTACCGTCAGAGATACGTTGACCTGATTATGAACAGCGATACAAAGGATACATTTATTAAGCGTTCAAAAATCCTCAGTGCAATCCGTAAATATTTAAGCGGAAAAGGATTTATGGAAGTTGAGACTCCGATGCTTGTAGCCAATGCAGGTGGAGCAGCAGCAAGACCATTCGAGACGCATTTCAATGCCCTGAATGAAGATCTGAAGCTTCGTATTTCGCTGGAACTGTACCTGAAGAGACTGATCGTTGGAGGTCTTGAGAAGGTATACGAGATTGGTCGTGTATTCCGTAATGAAGGCCTTGATACAAGACATAATCCTGAGTTTACTCTGATGGAGCTTTACCAGGCATATACAGATTACCATGGCATGATGGATCTGACAGAGAACCTGTACCGTTTTGTTGCACAGGAAGTTCTTGGAACAACTCATATCGTATATAAGGGAATCGAGATGGATCTCGGGAAGCCGTTTGAGCGTATTACAATGGTTGATGCGGTTAAGAAATATGCAGGCGTTGACTGGAATGAAGTAAAGGATCTTGAGCAGGCGAGAGTAATCGCAAAAGAGCATAATATCGAATTTGAAGAAAGACATAAAAAGGGAGATATCCTGAACCTGTTCTTTGAAGAGTATGTAGAGGAACATCTGCTTCAGCCTACATTTGTTATGGATCATCCGATCGAGATTTCACCTCTTACAAAGAAAAAACCGGAAAATCCGGAATATGTAGAGCGTTTCGAGTTCTTCATGAATGGTTGGGAGATGGCAAATGCTTACTCCGAGCTGAATGACCCGATCGACCAGAGAGAGCGTTTCAAAGCACAGGATGCTCTTGCAGACGCAGGTGATGAGGAAGCCAACCACACAGATGAAGACTTCCTGAATGCACTGGAGATCGGTATGCCGCCTACAGGTGGTATCGGATACGGAATCGACCGTCTGGTTATGCTGCTTACAGACAGCCAGGCAATCCGTGACGTACTGCTGTTCCCGACAATGAAGTCCCAGGGCGCTGCTAAGAACGAAGCAAACAACGTTGCGCAGGCTAAAACGGTTTCAGAAAAGCCAGTTGAGAAGATTGATTTTTCAAAGGTAGAAATCGAACCATTGTTCAAAGATGAGGTAGATTTTGAGACTTTTAGCAAGTCCGATTTCCGTGCAGTAAAGGTAAAAGAGTGTGTCGCAGTGCCGAAGTCAAAGAAACTTTTACAGTTTACTCTGGATGATGGAACAGGCGTAGAACGTACCATTTTAAGCGGTATTCACGCATTCTACGAACCAGAAGAACTGGTAGGTAAGACACTTATAGCTATCACAAATCTGCCACCTAGAGCAATGATGGGAATTGAATCTTGTGGAATGTTACTTAGTGCAATCCATGAAGAAGAGGGCGAAGAAAAACTTCATCTTCTGATGGTAGATGACCATATTCCGGCTGGTGCAAAATTATATTAATATCAGGACACTTCGCTTTTAGTGAAATACTAAAGGCGGAGTGTTATTTATATTATAGGAAATTACTCTGTAATGTTCCTATAACATAAATAACACTCCGGGCAGGATCGCACTGCGATGGAGAGTAATGATACTGCTGCAGGTATGCCATATATGGCATATATAAGGCACAAAAAGGAATATGTCAATATCCCCCCGCAGGGCTTACTGATGTCAGAATTGTCTGATATCATAAAAGCCAGTTACCAATAAAGAAAAAGCGAGGGAACATGAAATGAAAAAGGGTTTATTGACAATGGCCGGAGTGCTTCTGACTGTATCACTGGTCAGTGCCGGAACAACAGTGCCTGTACTGGCAGAGGAAGAAACAACACTGGTATACGGAAGCGGAGATTATACCAGGATCAATCCTGCTATGGATGAACATGGAGAGATCAATATTCTGATCTTCAACGGTTTAACTGCACATGACGGAGATAATCAGGTAGTTCCGGGACTGGCAGAGAGCTGGGATTTTGATGATGAAACCAATACTTATACATTCCATATGGCAGAAGATGCCAAGTGGCAGGACGGCGAACCTGTGACAGCAGAGGATGTTAAATTTACTATTGAAGCGATCATGGATCCGGAAAACGGTTCTGAGAATGCACCCAACTACGAGGACGTAGAGGAGATCAATGTGATTGATGATCATACGGTTGCGTTCAAGCTTGAGGACAAAAACGTTGCATTCCTTGACTATATGACAATGGCAGTTCTTCCTAAGCATCTGCTTGAGGGAGAAGATATGCAGACCTCTGATTTCTTCCGTAATCCGGTAGGAACAGGTCCATACAAGATCGAATCCTGGGATGAGGGACAGGCGATCACACTGGTTAAGAATGAAGATTATTTCAAGGGTGAGCCTTCCATCGATAAAATTGTATTCAAGATCGTACCGGATGACAATGCGAAAGCACTTCAGTTAAAATCCGGAGAACTTGATCTGGCATTATTAACACCAAAGGATGCAGCTGCTTTTGCTGATGATGAGGCATATACATGCTACGATATGAAGACTTCTGACTATCGTGGAATCATGTTCAACTTTGGAAATGAATACTGGCAGAAAAACCGTGATCTGATCCCGGCAGTATGCTATGGGCTTGACCGTCAGGCGATCATCGACGCAGTTCTCCTTGGACAGGGAATGCCGGCTTATGGACCTCTTCAGAGAAATATCTACAATTATGAAGATGTAGAGCATTATGATTACAATCCTGAAAAAGCAAAAGAAATTCTGGAAGCTGCAGGATGCGAGATGGGTGATGACGGATTCTATTATCGTGACGGCGAAAAAGTGGGATTTGTGATCAGCGTAAGTGCAGGAGATCAGGTACGTATTGATATGGCTCAGATCGCAGCACAGGAACTGAAAGAGATCGGCATGGATGTATCAGTAGAGATCCCTGCACAGACAGACTGGGCAGGACAGATGGCATTCCTGATCGGATGGGGAAGCCCATTTGACGCTGACGACCATACATACAAAGTATTCGGAACAGATAAGGGAGCAAACTACTCCGGCTATTCTAATGCAGACGTTGACAAGTATCTGACAGAAGCAAGACAGTCAGCTGATCCGGAAGTTCGTGCAGAAGCCTATGCTAATTTCCAGAAAGCTCTGGCAGAGGATCCGGCTTATGCAATGATCTGCTATATTGATGCCAACTATGTTGCTGACAGCAATATTAAAGGAATTGATCCTGATACAATTATGGGACATCATGGAGTTGGAATCTTCTGGAATGTAGCAGACTGGACTATTGAATAATAAAATGATATCAGGGTCAAAAGGTCAAAAAGCCATTCATGCTTGCACCATAAGACCTTTGACTCTAACATCATAAAAAAGATAAAGGTTGTGACGGGGGCACTAAAGGTGCCCCCTTTTTACACGAGCGGAAAAAGGATTGAAAATGGAACATTTATTAGAGGTTAAAAATCTTTCAGTCAGCATTGACGGTCCTGCCGGAGAAGTCCAGGCAGTAAGAGATGTGTCTTTTTCATTAAAAAAGGGAGAGGTGCTGGCTATAGTTGGAGAATCCGGATGCGGGAAGAGTGTGCTTTGCAAAAGTATCATGAAGCTTTTGCCTCCAAGTGCAAAGATTAAAGAGGGCAGCATTTGTGTGAACGGACAGGATATCACCTGTTACAGGGAAAGGGAGATGCAGAAACTGCGTGGAAGAGTTTTTTCTATGATCTTTCAGGATCCTATGACATCCCTGAATTCAACTATTAAAATTGGAAAACAGATTGGGGAAGCAGTGGTGATCCACAATAAGAACTACACGAAGGAACAGGTAAATAAGAAGGTTCTGGAGCTTATGGAACTGGTAGGTATCTCCCATCCAAAGGAACGATATCATCAGTATCCCTGGCAGTTCTCCGGAGGAATGCGTCAGAGATGTGTCATGGCCATCGCTCTGGCAGCAGATCCGGATATTTTATTTGCAGATGAACCAACTACTGCACTGGATGTGACTATACAGGCACAGATTCTGGATCTTCTCCGGGAAATACAGATGAAACTGGGAACAGCTACCATACTGGTATCCCATGATCTGGGAGTGGTTGCACGTGTGGCAGACAGAGTGGCAGTCATGTAT